>Ga0123357_10001566_pt1 | contig 24407 bp, 16 predicted proteins | sample TergutEmb28metaG_FD_89873 | JGI IMG/M metagenome (GOLD analysis project Ga0123357, IMG submission 89873) | Embiratermes neotenicus P4 segment gut microbial communities from Petit-Saut dam, French Guiana - Emb289 P4 | ecosystem: Host-associated > Arthropoda: Insects > Digestive system > Gut ...
AAATCAAAATTCTATTCAGGAAGAAATTAAGAGCAGGCTGAAGTTAGGGAATGCTTGCTATTATTCGGTGCAGAATCTTCTATCATCCAGGTTGCTGTCCAAAAATTTAAAGATCAAGATATATAGAACAACAATTTTGCCCGTTGTCCTGTATGGGTGTGAAACTTGGTTGCTGACATTGAGGGAGGAACGTAGGCTGAGGGTGTTTGAGAACAGGGTGTTGATGAGAATATTTGGGCCTAAGAGGGACGAGGAGCTTAGGGATCTTTACTCCTTATCCAATATTGTGCGGGTGGTAAAATCGAGAAGAATGAGATGAGCGGGGCATGTGGCGCTTATGGGGGAGGGGAGAGGTGTGCACAGGGTTCTAGTGAGGAAACCTGAGGGAAAGAGACAATTGGGAAGACCCAGACGTAGATGGGAGGATAATATTAAGATGGATCTTCGGGAAGTGGGAGGGGGTGGAGATTGGATGGAGTTGGCTCAGGATAGGGACAGATGGCGGGCATTTGTGAATACGGTGATGAACCTTCGGGTTCCATAAAGTGCAGGGAATTTCTTGACTAGCTGCATAAACAGTTAGCTTCTCAAGAAGGACTCTGCTGCATGGAGTAAGTAAGTAATGACTCGTAACGTATAGGTAAATAGTTTAAATTGTATTTTCTATTGTTGGCAAAATAGTTGAACCGATACAGATTCCCCAGAGACCAGTTGAATAAGTCCCCTCGTCACCTTCTTACCTCAGGACACAAAAAGACCAAGTTTCCGAAAATCTTTTTCCAGTTTCTGCATTCTTAAATACTGGAAGACAGAGAAAGTGCAAAATACAATTGATTTTGTATATTGACACTATGTATGTTAAATTCCCCACTTACACGTACAATCTCGAAGTTTCATAAAATTCCGTACTTCTTGTACAGGGTGTAGGTATATTAATGGTCTATCTTCTTACCAAATTTCGCCTGCCTAGCTCCTAAACTGCACTAAATATCGTTATCGAATCTAAATTAATAAAAATATTCTTAGGGTCTAAATTTTATTTTAACTTCTTCAGAAATATTAACTTAACTATGGTTGCAAACTGTTCTATTATTTGTCATTGTGAAACGTATCAGAAACGTATACATGAATGAAATGACACTAGGGTCGCTCCTATATCGTACGTTTATATACTATGAGGGGGTCACAATAAGTCCTTAGCCCAACCAGGAATGAAACAAGCTATAGCGACCAAACTCAGAATTTATTCAACATACTCCCCACGAAGTTCAATACACTTCTTAGCCTGTTGTTCTAACTTTTGTAAGCCACTCAAAAAAATTCAGAAAATTGTCCGTCTCCGCGGCAGCAATGACTTCCGCCTGGGACGAGAAATGGCGAACTTTCAGTTGTTTTTCCAGTCCAATGAACAGGTGGTAGTCCGATGGGGCCAGATCCGGAGAATAGGGTGGGTGATCAAGACAGTGGAAGCCCAGGTAGGCCAGTTTCTTTTGGGTTGCAAGTGCATGGTGAGCCGGGGCATTGTTGTGCAAGAACAAGACCCCCTTGGTGAACTTCCCGCAACGCTTTCCCTTCAAAATGTCCTTCAATTACACCAGCAGAGATGAGTAATACTCCGCGTTGTTAGTTTGGCCCTATGGAAGATAATCAATGAGGAGGATGCCGTCTTGATCCAAAAAAAATCGAGGCGAGAACTTTTCCAGCGGGTTTTTGCACTCGGGATTTTTTGGGGCGGTGTGAGCCGCTATGCCGCCACTCCAGTGATTGTTGATTTGTCTCTGGGTCATAGTGATATAATGAGGTTTCGTCCATGGTCACCAATCGCGACAGGAAATCATTTGGATCGCGTCGAAAAAATTCCAATTGTTGCTCAGACGACTGGCACCCTTGACGTGTTTGATCCGCGTTCAGGCATTTCGGGACCCACTTCGCGGAGAGCTTCCGCATGTCCAAATCTTCATGAATGATGGACCCAACCCGCCCACGTGAGATGCCCAGTTGCTCAACTATTGATTTAGCCGAAATCTGGCGGTCTTCCAAGATTAGCTCGTGAATTTGATCAATGATCTCCGGAGTGGTAAGTCGTCCAGGACGAGGCGCATCAGAGGTGGAAAAATCACGACGTTTAAACTGGGCCACCCAGTTTTTGACGGTGGCATACGATGGTGTATGTTCCCCTAATATTTCTGTCACAATGGCGTGAATTTCCTTCGGCGCTTTGCCTTACAGGAAGAAAAAAAACACGATGACAGTTCGCGTCTTCATGTTGTTGAAATCGCGCGCGTTGCCTGACACGCTTCCTTTCAGCCTCTGTAACAAGAAAAGATTGCAATTGGGCACATGAACAGGGCCCTCTTTCCAACGGCACAATCGATTCCGTCCTATGACATCGGGACCTAGGTCGGGCTAAGGACTTTTCAGCACCTCCTCATACACAGGCAAGCTAACTTTACGCTGCGACATTATCAACTGATGCATTACATAATTTTTGGTGATTTTGGTCCTTTGCTAAGTTCATATATGTATGTACTTATGGCTGTGAGTGTGTGTTACATTTAGGGCACCTTCAGTTGTGCCTGCGAACTTATATGTACTTTTAGATAAATTGGAAGTTTTTGTGTTATTTTATGATATTTAATATTTAATATTCAGCATAAAGAAGTACTTGATTTATAACATTCACTTCAAGCCTTCCTGCCTTTCTTAGTTTCTTGAAGTAGTAGGGTCTCTTCCACACATACATTCATTCTAGAAGCTTGATCTAAGAAAATTACTATCTTGAACCCTACGAACGAGCTGATACACTTGTCTATTGTACGCTGACTTCCTCGTTTTAGACCCATTGACTCATTAGAGAAAAGCTTCTATTAGCTTCATTATGTCCGTCCGGCGACCTGTCTGTCTGTTGGCATGTGCCAGCTCGGCTTCCACTGGGAGATGTCCGTGAAATTTGATGTTTGGGTCTGTATGAAAATCTGTCTAGAAAATAAAACATTGATTACAATTGAGCAAAAACGTCGAGTATTTTATGTGAAGAACCTAATAGATTTTAATGTTGCTGTCTATGTTAAGTCACCATAAAAGCTATCTCTTCTTCTGAAATATATCAGACTCTTGGGATAGCCAAGAAAATATAAATATTAAGCAAACGTTCCATGATATTACGTTGTACCTACATTAACTTTCTTGTTTATTACAGTCCTTTACCTGTAAGGATAATTAAAACAGTTCACGAAAGTGTTTAATAAACATAGACAACCATTCAATTAACATCCTTCAGTATATATTATTCAGTATAAAGTTATACAAAGCCTTACAGTACAGGTTTTTTAAGCGACAAGTTTCGGCTTAATAGTAGCCATCATGTCCTTTTTTCTACAAACTTTCAGTAGGTATTTATTGCTGCAAATGTGTATGGGACCTAATCTTTTAAATTACATAAGTTAAAATAACAAAAAGAATTTTACAAGAGGTTATGATTACGACCTACTGCCTAACAACGATTTTTCAACAACTACAACAACTTTTTCATTTCTTACTCCATATAACTTCCATTAACTACACAAAAAAATTTTATACACTTTTTAGTACAAAATTCTTGTATAATTTTAAACACCTCTTGCAAAATACTCTTGGCTACTTTATCACGCATCTTGTAAAGGATGAGATCTCATAGCTATTTACAGTAATAAATGTTCAGTGACGGTTTGTAGAAAAAAGGCCTGATGTTGGCTTATAGTTACCTACCTACTTACTTAAATATTTACCCCACGGAGCAAAGTCCTTCTTGAGAAGTTAACCGGTTCTCAGCTAGTCAAGAAATTACCCGCATTTTATGGAACCCGAAGATTCATTACCGCACTCACAAGAGCTCGCCACCTGTCCGATGACGTTTTATATCAAACCGAAATTAGCCTCTTAAAGAACTAGTGTGATAAGGTTGTGTAAGACTGTATACGAATAATATACTAGTTTAATAACAACGGGAATAAATAATCCTAAAATTAACGTCCTTCGGTTCATGAAAATAAGAATTTGTAGCAAAAATCTTCACGATCGTGTTTCGATAAACACTAACTGACAGCGTACTGATGATCGTATTCCGAATATCATTCAAAAAAGACCTCTTTAGTGGTTTCTTATCGTAACTGCTACATTACGTCATGGTTTTGAAGACCAGATTGAAATATCCGACAAATGAAGCTCATAAAAATTAGTTTCTTACTTCAATGAAAAGGCAATGTGTCTCCTTTCCAATTGGTATGTTTATTCTGCGCTTTGTCGATTGCTAGTTACCGACGTTTGGAATGCAGTATATCCAACTTCATCGTCAAGCACTCCAAACGGAATCCAGTCTCCTTTGTCACACTGGCGCTAAAGTTGGTAGAAATACGCTCCTCTAAAACGTTCCTAACTATTTACCTTTCGACATGGCGCAATATCCCACAGGACTTGAACCTCCACCATTATCGCTATGAGAAAATCAAATCAGGTAGTACAATAGTTAAACTTTCATACAGCTTATACATTCAGGTACAGATCAAATGTACCTGCAGTATTAGTAACGGACACTATTAATTCGAAACTTTGTTTCGCTGTAATGAACACACATCTCAGACTATGCACCTAACGTAACTAGAGTCTCAGTATAAAGTGCCGCACCGTCAGACCCAAAATCCCAGATTAATGCACCTGAAATTGCCATAGATAAAACTAAATGTTACAAATCTGAAATAACATGTTTCATCTTCGCTGAATTCATCCAAGCTTGCGTCCAACACTTTACCTGTAAGCAATTACAGTCGGATGGTGTTAATAGCAACAAAATGTCCGTAAATTAAACTTACTTCGGAAGGAGAAGAAATGAATGCAAATTAGTGAAAGATTCCCTTGCCCAATTTTAACAAAATCTGTGAGACGCTTTAAGGGAAATGTAAAAAAAATCGTAATGGCCTTGAGTATACTTGCTTTAATCATTAATTAATGTGGCTGAGGACTGGAAATATCCAACTTTGATGAAAATATTCAATACCGAAAATTATGATGGAAAAAACTGCCCAAAGACTTAGACACAGATGGACAAATGTAAGAAATATCGGTCGTTAGATTTAATTGCTGAAGAACATGATAAGGAATGACAGATCTACTAAATTCCTAACATCAATACCGTAAGTTCGGAAACAAAATTGTTTGCTTCCCTATCCAAAATTACCAGTTACAAGTCCCTCTCTTCCATCTATTTGTGTCCCTGTTACCATATACCTGATATAAATACTGAAGTTCCAAGTTCAGAAGGCATGATAAAGGCATTTTTAAAGTCCCCTAGCGAGGTTGAGAAAACGCATAACTTCTTGTAGCCCGCACCAAAATAAATGATACTTGCTATCGGAGGGCGATCGTAAAATCTGTTTGGAAGAAATTACAATGAAGGAAGTGTCAGTAAATATTTGTGTGATGTATTGCTAGTTCACAAAAGGATGTTGAAAAATATTTATCTAAATAATGCAGTAAAATATATTACAGGAATGTAATGCCGGAACCGAACGGAACGAAACAGCTACATCTGTTTCCTTCTGTCAGTTACTACTGAAAATATATCCGCAAGACTGAAACAAAATTTCGCCCAAAATTCCACCACATATTGGCCTTCGAAGTATTCACATTCTTTGCCAAAAATTCATTAAAATATCATACTTCGTGCACATTTGCAATTAGCCTAAAAATACTGAAAACAAACCGGCAGTAAGCAAAAGATTCAAGTGTTCTGGAATATTACGCCGTGTCAATTAGTAAGCAAATGATTTATTTTTGGTACTATTCTGCCTCCCTCTTAAAAACTAAAACTATAATAAACAAAGTAAATAATATGCATTTTAACATTATTGGAGTAGAACCCTTCAACCCCATCCTGATTTCGTTCAGAATTTACTGTGCCATAAATTTCATGTCCCACTTTTAAAGGAGTTTGAACCTTGCATTTAAAGGCAACATGTTTCTTCGAAACGTCGAAAATGATTCCCCGAACGACACCGCAGTATATCCCAGAACACATAAAAGCTGAAGAATGCAACTGAAAATATGATTTTTTTTTGACAATGGCAACAACATTCATACGGACATATTCTATTGTAACAATATTTAAAAAAAAAACGCTACGTTTCGGAAGCTACCTGCCTCAACTAAAGACGGAAGCAATAGCTTCCTAAACCTAGTGTTTGTTTTTGAATATTGTTAAAATGCAAAAACATCCCTTTGAATGGTGGTGATATTACTGACGAATAGTTTTGTAACAAATTGTTGAGGACAACAGTTTATTTGAAAGGATGTGAAATTTTAGAAGCATGACGAAATAACAGAATCCAGTGAAAGATTCTAAAAGTTTATTTTTAAGCGTTTTGAGATCGTAGGAAGAAAGTCGAGAGCCATCGAATTATACAATAGTCTGAAATTTTAAGGAAGATGCATTGAAACGAATTGCTGAGGACCGTCTCTTTAGGCCTCCCCACCAAAAGCCCATATATATATATATATATATATATATACACACATACAGCTATAACTATTATTGTGCCTGTTTTAATTACTTCGAAAACCATTTCGTTTACGAAAGAAGTGTGTTGGACATGAGATGTAAGATTCATTTTTGTCTACAACTCTTGCCTATAGATTTTTTTCCAATAAATTTTTAGGAAACCACATTCGAGGTGCAGAGGCAAACTCATGCGCGTGTTAAGTGTGTACATTATTGCTGTCCAAGATTAACCAACGTTGAAATGTTTCGACAAAGTTTAGCAGAAATTTCCAATGCCAAACTTTAAGAAAAATTCTTCTATAATTCTCGAATTCTTACAGGTGGGCGTAGAGGCAGGCTGACATGACACTGTTTAAATTAAGAATTTTTGCATTTCTTTGCACAGGCACACACAATTCGTAACTGTGATACAGAACCAAACCATCGCCAGAAGTTGACTGACAATAGTTACACATAAACTGATATTGATAACCACAATTATTGCTTCAAAATTTGAAGGTCCTCCTCAGTTCTGCGTTATGATGCATACAACCATTGTACGGATTGATTGTATCTACTTGTAGCGGAGAACAAGACTATTTTCTGTTCCCTAGAAGAGAGCATAATTGAGAGCAGAAAATATGCACGAGGCATTTACACACAAGAACCTTGTGGAATTTGTTTTGAATAGACCCAGAAATAGCTTCACTGCATTTACACAAGGAGACGCGAGATCCTGCTCCATTAAATCCGGGCTCCCAACACAGTGGCGATACAAACCATTTCATGGTTTGGGTGAATACCGTCAATGATGGATAGGTTGTAGCTTTGAAGTGCCGGTGTGCAGCTCTTTATTTGAACTGCAACGAAAATTATAATTTTTGCACATACAACAATTTAACAAAATCTCTCATATATATTTGAGGGGTGGTAAAATAAATAAAGTCTTATTTCAAAATATTAGGTTCGGTAGCTTATGAGGTACAGAAAACTAGCTGCATGAAGCAGAGTTTTCTACAGAAGCTAAAGGCCTCTAAAATAGTAAGAAATTTCCCGCCTGCTATGGAACACAAGTGCCATGGCAGTAGTCACCACAGTCTGCCTATGGACCTTAACCGTAGCAAGGAAATCCAGGTCACACCCTATCCCATATTTTAAGATACTTATTTTGTAGTTCACATGTAATTAACATCCTTCAGAGAAAAGTGCTTCTACTGGCTAATAAGTTCGAAATTTCTATGTTTTATAATCCTGCAGCCTTCAAGGTAATTTTTTCAGTCTTTCTGTTGTTCCTGCTTATAAAGAGGTAAGGCTGTTCTTATGCACTGCACTAACACATGTGGAATGGAGGTCTATCTGTACCCGTATTTCAGCGTTGTTCTGGGTGGAGTTGAGTGGTAAGGTTTAAGCTTCAGCCACTTTCATTTCAGAGGAAACGCGTCCCTTTACTCATTCATTAGGAGGATGACACTATTGTTTTTGTATACAAATATTATATCAATTATTAATAATATCATGATTAGGAGCCGTGATAAGTGGGTCCCTGTCACAATAGAATGAAGCATCATCAGTTTGCGGATGCAGGAACAACCATCAGACAAGGAGTGTAGCTGCGAATATATTGAAAAATCAGCCGCGGAAAGACGACAAGGGGTGACCATCCAGGTTGGGGATTAGGGGTGGTGTTGACAACTCCTCACCTTTAAAACATGCCAAGTTACAAAATATTTCGCCAGACCTCGGATTTGGACTGATCCTTTGGAAAAGGGATATGAAATTCGGCACGTGGAACACGAGAAGCCTCTACAGGTCTGGGTCATTTACTACAGAGGCCAGATAATTAGCGACGTATAGATTAGATTTGGTGTGTGTACTGGAGTTTAGGTGGGACAAAGGTGGCACTCTAAGGACCGACGATTATACGTTTATCTTTGTAAAACGAAATGAAAATCTTGAATTGGAAACAGAATTTTTGTACACCACAGAATATCATCAGCAGTTAAGACAGCAGTCTCTTACTGATACGACGTCATGATAGTGCTTAGAGGTAGCTGGTGTGATATCTTTGTACTGAAGGCACATGCAGCAGCTGATTACTCAAAGGACAGATTTCTGAGGAATTAGAATAGATGTTCGATTATTTTCCTTAAGCACCGTACGAAAATTCTATTAAGATATTTTAATGAAAAACCGCGGACAGAGTATATTTTCGAACCCACAATTGTAAATCGGAGTTTACATGAGTATATTAATATAATGGTGTCAGAGCAGTAAACTTCTCCATATCTAAAAATCTAGTTGCTAAGAACAATATGTTCCCACACCAATACATTCATAAACACAACTGGACCTCTCATAATGTACGGTACATACTTCAAAATACATAAAAAAATAAGTAACTTATTTTATATGAGCATTAAAAACGGGAGGTAAAATTAAGGAACTTGAAACAGAGAGACAGGAATATTATAGAATTGTCTAGGAACATCAATGACTTTAAGAAGGGTTACCAGCCTAGAACTAACATAGTAAAGCTGATCTTGTTGCAGACTCCCACAGAATTTTGGCTAAGTGAATGAGTAATTACTGTAAGTTGTAAAAAGTACATGGCGTTAAATATGTTCTTTACACTGAAATACATACAGCAGAGCCACTAATGCCTAAGGCCAGGGTCTTTGAGTTTGAGATGGCTATTGAAAAGCTAAAAAGTTGCAAATCACCAGCTATTTGTCAAATTCCGGCTGAATTGATTAAATGAGGGAGTAGGAAAATTCGTACTGAATTGTTGGTTCCATTTATATGGAGGAATTGCCTGCGAAGTGGAAGGAGCCAATAGTTGTACTTATTTATATAGTTATAAAACAGAATGTAGTAATTTCAGGGGCATACTATTTTTATAATGTACATAAAAATTTCATCCTACATTCTTCTCTTAAGGATAATTCCATGTACAGAGAAAATTATTGGAATTTTCAGTGTGGATTTCGACGTAATAGACCAACTACTGATTGTGTATTCTGCATTTTTCAAGTACCCGAGAAAAAACGGGAGTACAAAAAGCCAGTGCATCACCTATTTATAGAATTCAAGAAAGCTTACGATTCATTGAGTGGGTCCTATATAGTATCCCCATTGATTGCGGCATCCTAATGAAACTAGTATCGCTAACAAAGGTGTGGCTAAATGAAACCTGTACCAGAGTCCTGACAGGCAGACATTCGTCAGACATATTTCCTTTTAGGAATGGTTGGGGAAAAAAGAAGATGAGTTATCGCCATTTTTTCATCTTTGTTTGTAAGGCGCATTTACCGAGATTCAAGCAAAGCAGGAGGGCTTGAAATTAAATGGTACATATCAGATTCTTGTTTATGTTGATGATGTTAATATGTTGGCTGGAAGCATATACTAAAACGAAAAACACAGAAGGTTTATTAGTCGCTAGTAAGCAGATCGGTCAAGAAGGAAACGATGAAACCTAAGCATATTGGCATGTCTCGAGACAAGCATGCAGGAAGAATCACAACATAAAGAATAAGTAAAATTTGCGATTTACAGAACTCCCTTTGTACGGGTGTGAGATTTGGTCTTTCACATTCAGGGAGGCGTAGGTTGAGGCTGTTCGAGAATAGGTGATGAAGACGATACTTGGGTGTAAGAGGGACGCTTAAGGGAGGATTGGATACGACTACATGAAAAGGAGCTTTATGCTCCGTATTTCTCACCAAATATTTGTCGGTTTATCAAATCAAAGAACGAGATCGGCGGAACGTATGGCACGTAGGGGGGACAGAAGAAGTGCATACAGGGCTTTGGTGGAGAGATCTGAGGAAAATGGCCCACTTGGAAGACCTAGGCGTAGATGAGAATATAATTTTAAAACTGATCTCAAAGAAGTGGGGTTGGAAGGCATGGAGGAGATTGCTCTGGCTCAGCATAGGGACTGGAACGAACGCTTGTGAATGCGTTAATGAACTTTCGGGTTACATAAACTGCGGGCAGATTCTTGACTAACTGAGTAGGTTTAGCTTCTCAGGAAGGTCTGTTCTCCATGGAGTGAATTATTTTATTCGAAAATTTATAGAGGTTTACATTATTTTGTGACTTCTTCGCCTAGAACGACAAAACATATATGCAATTTACACGCAGGTAGTGAAATTTATTTCCAGGCAGTATAAAATTCGCGGAACTGAACTGGCAGGGAATTGTGTCTTCTACTGCTGAGGGAACAGCGGGTTATCCCTTTCGGGCAGTAGAAGCTCCGGGCTGAATAGGTAGCATTCTTAATATTATTACCAGCGTCTTTGTGGCAGCTGTATTAAGTGACGTTCACCACCCCACCCTCCAGTGAGTCCGCTGTACCAACAGATAATCCTGAAAGCGTAATCGCCGTCCGGAAGGAGTTGTGTTGGAGGGAGTTGCTTGAGGTGAAGCAGCTTCAGTATTGGATGACGTATGCCGGATTTAGGCGGTCAACGAATACTGTTGTCGCGAAGCCGTGGACGCCGATTGCATCGGTTGTATCATCCCTACGGAAGACTTTGCATCGGCCGACATGCGGGCTTTGCAGGGCTCCAAGAATTACGTTTCTTTTTTGTTGGCTCCTTAAAAATTACAACGGCGTGGCGTGGCATGGCGTGGCGTGGCGTGGCGTGCCTGGACGCCGATAAGGGTTGGAGCTTCCCGATGTGGAGACGTAGGCGGGTTTCGAATTCAGTAAAGTTGGCGTAGTAGGCGAATGACTGATTTAAGAATACTGCCGGCAAATGCAGGGGTTTTCATACGCCATTTCTGCTGATGATGCCTGTAGTACCTTCTACCACGCGCTGAAGATGCCTGTAAAAACCAGCAATACAGCCTCGGCTCAGTATTCATGGGCCTGACACAATAGACGAGTCGTCAGATATCGATGTAATCTCCCGATCATGCAGTTTGCGGCTGGGTACCACTTTATAGTCATGATTAGATGGAGTCCGGTGGTGCCAGCCAACGTCTTGAAGGGATGTGCTTCAAATCGCATTCCTGATCTGTTTAAACCGTTGAGGGCAGCGGAAGGAGTGACAAAGACTGCGACGAAAACCTTGTGCGGCTACTTCAGCAGCGATCTCGGAGAGAGGGACTGTCACAAGCCAACGGCTGTATCTGTCGATGGCTGTGAGAGAGAACCGGAATCCAGATGGGATAAGCAGTAGTCTGACCAGGTGCACGTGAGCTGAACGTGTTAACCGAAGCTTGATTTCCTGATGAGGCTTTTTATTGCAGCCTTACCTTACGGTGTTGGCAGGGCATGCAAGCGCGTGTTCACGTGCAACAGTTTTTCTTCACACCAGGCAACCAAACCTTTGGAACACCATCTTGAAGGTTGTTCAAGTTTTGAAGGATGTCGAGGACATGATGTCTAAAAAACGTTGATGTGAACGGCTGCGGCTTTGAGTGGAAGTGTCGGAGTAGGGAGTAGTATCCAATCCAGTAATGGGGACTCGTTCTAACAGGATCGCGGAGACTTCTTCATGAGATGTCTCAGCTCCAGGACCTGCCCCTAAAAAACTGAAAGAGCGTGGCAATAGAGGGGCGCTGTAACAGAGTTTGCTCGGGATGGAGGGCCTTCTACGACATTTTCCCGCCCGGAGATATGCCTGATGCCAGTACAGAAGTGTCTGACAAACTTCAGGTGACAGGACTATAATTGTAAGGCCTTATCTCTCCGTAGCTGGAAGGCGTGAGTGCGTCGTGGTCGTAAAGATGACAAAGGGGCGGCACACGACCACATGTCGGAAATATTTGATAACAACCTAGACCACTAATAACTTGCTGTTTTACCGGACTGTACATTTGTTGAGCAGAGCTGAGCTTTTGGGAGTAGAAAGCTAGTGATTACTTAGCGTCGAGTACAAGCTGCTGCAAAGCGGCAACGATAGCGATGTGTCGAGGCGCCTGTAAATGGGTCAAGGTATCAGATGGTACGGTGTGAACCAAAGTGAGACGCAGTCTTTAAACGTCTGGTATATTGTTCTATCCAGTTCAGAGGTTGTTATCCTTTCAGCTCTGGACCAGTTAAAGCTGCATGAATTGGCGCCTGTAGTCAGGCGGTAGGAATTCAGATGCCGAGGAGACTTCTGAAGTCTCTGACTGAAACAGGTTACACAACCAAAGTATTAGCAAAACCCAGTTACTTGCTCTTCCAATAAACTTATCCTCATTCTGTTTTCGGACTTACCATTTCTTATGTCAAAAGCAAATCATTAAAAAATCGCAAGTTTCCAAAAATTATATTTTCGTTCAGTTTTCGCCTGCCTTCGCAAAATGAATAGCGCCTACAAGCCGCGCCATATCGTCCCGCCCTTTCGTCTTTCCGCATGGAACAACGCAAGTCCTATAGGAGATAATCGTGGACCTACATGTTTGGGATCTTTACAAAAATGTATTGATTTACTCGCTTTCTAGTCTTGGTTACAGTCGAATAAATATAATGGACACTTTGAGTAAGACGTATGTTGCTTCCTTAACAGCATCTTCTTCACCATTTACAGGTGTTGCATGGTAAACTACTGGTTCACAAACCCTATCCCTTCTCCATCAATCCGGGTATATAACATATAAGACTAGGATTTGTAGCTGAGAGACTGTATTCTGTGTGATGTAGGAAGTGAGGTGTAACAAGTGAAAGACGAACTCAAAATCAAGAACATCATGAGAAAATATAGGAAATGACATATTTTGCCCTTTGCGATATAAGAAGAGGGAACATGATATCACACCGTCCAAAGAAGAAGTGCAAGAAGTATGGTATTTTGCCTTTGGCAAATGAAGTATACGGAATACGGTGTCTCGGCATTTACGAGAAAGTTAAGACACGATCGGCAATTTGGTTATAAAGCAACATTGCGGCGCACTCTCATGCATCAGTCGAACAACTTTGTTTGAGTGACTTTTGCAAGGAAAGCAGCATTGATTTCATTTCGTATTTTTGAACTACGCAAGTCACCGTGAACAATGTAACATTTTAAGTTATGGCCATGAAAACGCAAAAATTAGTCCTTTATTTAAAAAAAGCTGGAGACCACTGCCTTTAGTTAAAAGGCACATTTGTCTTCCTCTTGTACCCTATGAAGGTATGTGGGGAGTGGCAGGTATTGCACCACCCATTCTTAACTTCGGCATTAAATGTGGAAGAATGGTTAGCAACACGCACCGGTAGCTGTACTCGGGGCGACGAACCTTAATATGCCATTTGAATATACGGCTGGATGGGTCACATAACCCGTCTGGATTCTTTGAATAAAAGAAAAGTCTGTTGCCTCTGCTACAAAGAAAAATTGGATTCCTCCAACCTCCAGCTCGTAGGCTTGTCTGCATACCGCCCGAGTTATTTTGGCTCCAACTGCATTACTTACGATTTTTACATTGGTACTCGTATTTGTATCCTAATTTCATCATGTCTGCTTCTCATTCATTTATGTTTTCTACATTACAAGGTGTTATTACAAACACATTGTTGTTACCTGACCTAAGTCGAGGTGTTGCGTTTGAGACGCAGCAGCAAAACGGCTTGGAACCCCTGGTCTAGTGTTTAGACCATGAGTTTCAAGCATACAGCAGGTGGGCAGCATGTGGCCCGCTCGTATATCTATGCGGCCCTTGCACCAATCTTGTTATAATGTTAGAATGTGGTCCAGCTCACAGTCTAATAACTTATTTTGCTGTTTTATTTCCCGATCTTTGTCACTAGCAAAAGTTTAAAGAAAGTTAGCTGTCGTAGTTTCGGTTATCTCTATCTATTATATTGTCATCACACAATACGAAAGAGAGAGCGTCTGAACCACCTGCTTTTAGAGTAGTGACTGCTGCCAATCAGTTGGCCCTTTCACAGGGTTTTTCTCCGAAACGACAGTGCACTACAATGGTTCTTATGCGATCATTTTCAGTGGCAGTATTACAACTAAGAAAATGTCTTACAGAAGCCAAAAACAACGTTAAAAGGGCCGCCGTAGTATATAAGTTCGTCCCAGGAACTCTGGACTTCTGCAGCATATAAACAGAAGAAAAAAATGTCCTACTGTAATTATCAGGTCAAGACTACTTACTTTATATCTGGTCACCTGGTGAACGGAGTTGTAGCCTGTGTTTTCGGAGGCTAATTGTTATTCTGGTGACGGTGATCACTGCATACATTTGTGTTGGGTCTTGTCTCTCCTCTAACCAGATTTAGTAATTAAGTAAAGCTTGCGCTCTTTCTGTGTCTTGTTTCTTTCTTGATTAAGATCGGCGGCAAATATCCGTCTTTTTACATAAGGGTCTACAGACACTTCACACGTAATTAAACAACATAGAAGAGAATTTATTGTTCCGTTTCCATGGCAACACTCATCTTATATTCTTCACAGCGAAATATGTAGCTCAAAATTACAAATGAGAAATCGCTGTTGCTTTTCCATGGCAATCCTCTTAATATTCGTCTTTTGTTTCACTGCTAAAGAAATTCAAGTCCAATGCCTCACCTGACAGTGCGTTAAGAGAGCGCAGATAAGAGAGGCCTACATGTTACCGTACACTTACATTGTCTATCTTGTTTGTAGATGTCTTAAATAGTAAACTACTCTTCCCTAATTACCAAATTCTATAGTACAGGCGTCACACCGCAGGTAGCAGCATGTCACCCTCTCCAGCAGGTCCGATAAAAATGAATCGGTGCTCATAATTGCGTGTTTCTCTCCCGCACTAATATAAACAGTCGAACATGACACATTTCACGAAATAATTCATGGATATCAGATAACGAGCATGCAGACTTATTAGAATGATTAATTTACACATCGGAATGTGCTTAAATGCAATTGGTCAGACTTTGTTGTTCAATACAAAGACGCGTCCAATGTTTTATATTTTGCGCCTCTACCATCACAAATATTCGCAATTGAGAGATTTCACTCCATAACATCCTTCAGTAAACTCACCACGCACAGTGCTGCCAATGTATCGCGGTGTAGACCAATGTGTCAATGCAGACTGGTGTTTTGCAATGGTTCGCCCCGTAGTCCACTATAGTGGTGTGGACTGCAGTGTGTGTTTCAGTCGCATAGAATGGCGTGTATGTGTGTATGTATGTGTGTGTGTGTGTCTGGTGTGTATCAGCTGTTTTGTTGCTTTATCTCACCTGAATGCGTGCCGCAGGTTGTTGTGATTGGTGCAGCACTAGGACACAAAAGAGTCCTCTTTGCGCTCAGCATGTTCTTACCACCTCTTTCGAAGCGATGGCGTACTTTTACCTACAAAATGTTTAATGCCTACTCCTTCATTATCTAAAGTGAAATGTATTGACCAGGGGAACATTTGGGAGTCCATCAGAAAATCGATGGCTTTCGAGCAACCAACTGAATAAACTGCCTGTTCAGCAATCGGCCGATTGTAGTTAACAAAATGAAAACTGTGTTAAACTGAGCAAGTTAACAAAATTAAAACTGTGTTAAGCTGCGCACGTTAACAAAATTAAAACCGTGTTAAGCTGCGCACGTTAACAAAATTAAAACTATGTTAAACTGCGCACGTTAACAAGATTAAAACCGTGTTAAGCTGCGCACGTTAGCAGAATTAGCCACACAACCTCCAAACACATTCAAAACCTCAAAATTTGCGTGTTGTTATTTTCGTCAAAATGCTGTAACAATCTGTAGTAAATATTATATTTTATTGCAGAAACGAACTGCTAGAAGTTACGTGCCTGTTAAAAATAAGGTGCACATGTTTCATTTCTCTAAAGAAAGCAAAGAAAAGACTGGCTAAAAAACTTCACAGATTTCACGGTTCATTTCTTTTTTCTCTTATCCGGCTTCTTCAACTAGAACGAAGGTTTTATAATATGAAATTTACTATCAATAAACATCAATTTTTAAAAACAACTTAATCCAACAGTAAAGGATAAAGTCACACCTTTTCCTGTGCTTATTTTAGTACCACACGAGGAAGAAGCAAGATATATCACCATGCATTCTGAACCTGATAATCTAACTACACGGAGAAGAGTGGCCAAATGCACATCCCACGAAAGTAAAGCAATCCCTGTGGAGGCCTATTACGGGTCCATAGGGTTCCAGGGGTTGAGGCTACCAGATTTCTAGACAATCGGCACATGAAGGTGGTAAGGTTCTGACCACTACGCACCGGCCGCCCTTACCCCAGAAAATATTTTTGGTACTCATTTCTCTTACAGGCTGAGTCGACCCCAGGGTCAGAGTGCGGCCGGAAGGTTTATGGCAATGAAAAATTCCAGTGGAACCATCTGGAATTGAACCCGCGACCTTCCGGCCTCTAGCTCAGTGCCAGTAAACTCCGGTACCAACTGGAATAATGGGTCCGAGGGCCAGTAAAAACGTAGTGGCAAAAGGAAAGAGCACTCCACCTGCCTAAAATCTGAATTCAATATTCTGCTCTTCTACTTCGTACGCTGAACACTGCGTAGACTGCGTTACCCCTGCCCCCTTCCCATAGTGACTTTGTCCAAAAAGTTTTTCAGGTAGGCAATATCATATGAACCGCTTTTATACTGCATACGCAGTACCCATTTGAATGCAGTTCGTATGTATACCACGTAATTTTGAAAATATTCTAAATTAATTGGCCTAGAGGTATGTGGCATTCCATAAGTAAATGAAGATTATCTAGAAATCCGCGGGTTTTTTAAAAATTGATTTGCTTGTTACGGTCTACATTTTCTCAGAAAAATTCATGCCGATTTTATTTATTTCAAATTCGAAAGTTTTAAATTAAAAAGGGGCCGTCACAAATCTCAGGTCGTTAGTCGTCAACCTCTAATTGCGGGTTCTCGGGTTAAACCCAGGCCAGTCAATGCGGGACTTTTGATGGCATTGGGACACGGTTACTCTCGATTACATTGGTTTTCTCCTGTCAGCAAAATAAAACCAATGCTTCATACGTATTCATTTATCTACGACCGATGCTTTACATCCCAGCAATAGATAGTGCCGTTAAATAATACACGAATTTCAAATAACATCGATGTGAATATAATTCTGTTTGGAACAAGGCGCCTGTAGCGAAACACTGAACAAATGGGCGAAATGCAATTTATGCATAACAGTTCGATAATTTTGTCAGAAACAGCATCGTTACACTTTAGTTCCATTTTTCGCATCTTCCTGCAAATCACAACATTTCTGTGAAAAATGAACTGACAACGTTTAGTAAAGCGAAAGAAATTGGTCTTAAGTGCAAATGTGCGCATGCGCAGTTGAGGACGAGTGCATCCGGAACAAATCATTCGCTTCGATTCTGGTAGACCAATAAAATCCACATTTAAGCCGATGAACCGATTCTATACCTCTCATCAAAATACAGTCGATATCGTTTACTTGGCTTCAACACACGCAAACAGGCTACAATACACTGAACCTTATCAGTGCATCCCATCTCCTTTAGACATTATTTCTGCGTACTGACAAAAATCAATAAAGAGGAAAGGCCTAAGTTCAAATCAGTAAGTGCTGCATTCCTATTACCAAGGAATATGGGATGTGCTAACCAAAGTGTACCCAATGCCGTTTTATTTTAGCCGTCACCATAACAACGCACTTCATAACTGTGCTTTCATAGGTTTTATTTATGGTCAAAACACCGATATATTTTATAAAATGACTTTTGGAAAAAACGGTTCCAGTGGCCGCGCGGTCTAAGGCGTAGGTCTGCGGCTGCTGTCCTGCTGAGATTGTGGGTTCGAATCACACCGGGGGCAATATTATGGCAAAGTTTTTAAAACTCATTGGTTTCTGGACTTCTTCATCTTCCAGAAATCCAAAGAGAACATGTTATGGAAAGCGGATCTTTTCTTGCTCAGACATCTACTGCATAGGTGAATAGCTGTGTTCTCTTCAATACAAGATGATGAACTATGCCCAAAAATCAAGCAACCTGAAGTGTAAATAACAGAATCCCCAGAATGAATTGCTTCCCTTATTTTCTAAAAACAAAGCGTCTAAGAATCCGACTTCAACTCAGGATTCAGGCCCAATGGCCTGCCTGGTTATCACGGTGTAGCTGGCTGGGGTTGGTGTGGGGTTGGGGTGGGGATGAGAATGGGGGGTGACTGGTGCGGCCGTCTTAGGTGTCAGAGTCCAAGGAGCAAAAAAAAAAAAAAAAAAGAAAATATTTTAAGAAAAAAATCCATTTTTATAGCTCAAACAATTTTAAATGACTGTGTGAAACAAAAGTAAACTCAATACAAAAGTATTAATTTTTTACATCTTGAAGTTTCCATCTGAGGTGGCCATAGTCATTGCCAGTCAGTGGCGCCAAAACCCTGGCTATGCCACTGCCCGTCGGCATTAAAATTTCATGTTGATATATCCTTGTATTTGTCTTCCCTCGCTGGTCAGAGTTTAAACCATGTCAGATCAGTGTTTCGTCCGGATTTATTCTATCTCGTGGCAGGAATCTGAATTTAATTTTTTATGGAACGTTTTCAGCTGACATTAATTTTTACGCACCGTGTTGTAAGATATTTCTATAATATATAAATAACCAACAAAATTAACTTCAATGTTTGTGATGTATTTTATTCGCAGTGTTCTCACCAATATGTTTCGGCCGCTATTGCAGTATTCTTCAGATTATTATTATTATTATTATTATTATTATTATTACAAGAGTACAAACGTACAAATGTGTTTAGCTGTATCGCCGTCACGCCATAACAATTAAAAATTATTATAATTTCAGTTAAAATTATACAAGTAATATAAATATAGGTTAAAACTGGTAATGATTAAAATCTGGGGAGTTAAAATTGTTTAGTCTGTGCGAAGAGATGCTTGATGCAGTGATGTGGCATACTGGTCCTCACATCACCTACACGCTGGATTAAAACTCACATCACTGCATCAAACATCACTCCGGACAGAGTAAATAATTTTAAATCCCGAGATTTTAATCATTACCCATTTTAACCTATTTTTATATTACTTATACAATTTAAATGAAATTATAATAATTTTTAATTGTTTATGAGTGACGGTGACACAGCTTACCAAATTTGTACTTTTTTTATTCTTGTAATAGTAACATCGCTCTGAGGATGGCTGCAGTCGCGACCGAAGCAAGTTGGTGAGAACATTGCGAATAAAATACGTCATAAATATTGACATGCATGTCTTTGGTTATTTATATATTATGGATCTGACTAATGCACGCAATATGGAACATATTAATATAAGATATTTCTCTTACTTCTTTTACTGAAGCACACACAAGCAATGGCCTTCAGTAATTTACACTTAATGTTTACATTAGTAGAATTTTATTCATTTTATAGATAGATAAACAGTTGAATCGTTGTTGAAGCTATTCGACCCCTTATTCTTCACGCATGTTTCCACTATTACAACTCCCTTAGCGTGTATCCAGTCAGATACACAATTTATATTTTAAAAATAAGTTATAAAGGGTAATGATCGTTGTCTACTAATCACGCATATTAAACAAACAACATGAAAAATTTCTCGGTCTTCTATACCTCGAACGTGTAACCTTCATACGCTTCCCCAGCCTAACACATTAATCGCTCTAGTAGCAGAAACAGAATGCCAATAAGACATACACTGATGGCCTACATTCCGTCCAAATAACTGGGAAATAACGAAGACTGATACCTAGAATACGAGCAAAATCTAATTACAGGCGTGTCTTCCCGTGGTACTGAGAGGCAAACAGAACTCTCTTTAATGGTAATTTAGGATACCCATTAAAATAAATAGGCACACTCAGAACCCAATTAAGTCACACAATAAAACATTACAAAATCTATAAAAATAAAGTCCTAACATTAAATTTTCCCACATATTGAACCAAGTGTAACTCTTAGGCAAAATAATTTCGGAATACCACATTTTTCACTCATGTATGCTTACTTTCTTACATACTCCATGCAGCAGAGTCCTTCTTGAGAAGCTAACTGGTTCTGCAGCTAGTCAAGAAATTTCCTGCACTTTATGGAACCCGAAAGTTCATCATCGTATTCACAAATGCCCGCCATCTGTCCCTATCCTGAGCCAACTCCATCCAGTCTCCACCCCCTCCCACTTCCCGAAGATCCATCTTAATATTATCCTCCCATCTACGTCTGGGTCTCCCCAGTGGTCGCTTTCCCTCAGGTTTCCCCACTAGAACCCTGTGCACACCTCTTCCCTCCCCCATAAGCGTCACATGCCACGCCCATCTCATTATTCTCGATTTTACCACCCGCACAATACTGGGTAAGGAGTAAAGATTCCTAAGCTCCTCATTATGTAATTTTTTCCATTCCCCTGTTACCTCGTCCCTCCTAGGCCCAAATACTCTCCTCAACACCCTGTTCTCAAATACCCTCAGCCTACGTTCCTCCCTCAATGTTAGCGACAAAGTTTCACACCCATACAGGACAACGGGCAGAATTATAGTTCTATATATCTTGATCTTTAAATTTTTGGACAGCAACCTGGATGACAGAAGATTCTGCACCGAATAATAGCAAGCACTCCCTAATTTCACACTCATGTATGCTACAAATGTAAAACCAGCAGTAATTCCTAATGCTTTACATCAAAGAGATCCCTGATGATGGCCGAGCTCACACCAAATCATGTCCGAAATGATATAAATCGAAGGTTTATTACAACCCTCTAGTTTATAGAAATGGTTTTTCATTAATTATCATGCGAATAGTTGAACAAGTTCTCAGAAGGAAGGCCACTTTAACACCAACTAATGAACAAGCTATTCTGCTTATCAGGTAAATGGTGAAATTGTTCCTGTATACGCCGTGAAGGTATATAGGCAGAGTGGAAGAAGGCCTATAGTTCCATTCTTTATTAACCTCTGCACTAAGTGGAAGGTACACGTAAATGTTCAGCCCTCGCTCTATTCGCTTAAAAATCCCTTTCCCCTTCCTAGATTTGAACGGCGGATCTTCCAGCCCGTCCGTATTCTGGTCATTGTGTCCACTACAGTACCCCGGCTGCAGCTGCTTGTCAGGACGTGCCGTAATCTCGCTGCAATGCTTGCAGATTCTAAACCAATAATAAGACAAACTGCATGAAGTGCAACTTTTAAAGAGGAGCGTACGCTTCCGTAGTTAACCCTTTAAACCGTAGGTATTACTAAGTGTACCACCTACTTTAATGTTTAACAAACGGCATTTTTCCCAGAGTTGTTCTAAAAAGAGGGGATGTTTCCCTACGTATCATTTGCACGGAAGACAGTGTCTGAGGTAGGAATCAAATTTCTGTACAGTTATTAAAAGAAATTTGTTCTTCAAAGTTTAAAGATGATTCACAAAATCCTGAATCACGTTCGCATGCAAATAAATAATCGCAGGTTTTGGCAACTTTCTGCGCATTCTGAATATGCAAACACGCAATTAAAACACTGATGTTTAGTAAGTGAGCGTGGGGTATCGATTGTTGTTCCCTCAGTCTTGTATCAGTCATTAATCGCATTAAGAAGGAAACAAGAACACACCGTGTGCAGGGTCATGCCCGTTCGTCTGTGATCAAGCACAGGGCCTTTAATTCGAAACATGAGGCTTTCACTAGAAGTTGCCGGGGAATTGCGATTTTCAGTCTTGTTCACCCAAAATAAAATCCACTTTACTTCAGGCAGTAAGTGGAGAAGAGACCCCTAAGCACGTTTAATAACCTGCAAAAACTGCTGTTGGTAATTCTGTTTACATTATGGATAAGCACTTTCCAAAATTTTAGGGTTGAAATAATCCATACATTTGTTCAAATAAAACCTACTTCAAAAACCTGGCCAACATTTCACAGTGTGCATAATACAAGATGCATTTTGTGCCAGAAAACTGCAGCAGATTTTGAAATTAATAAGAATGCGAGGTGAAAAGTGTACATGTTTCGCTTACCTTGGTCAGACTCTTGGATAACACATTTGTGTTGCTCCCCAACCACTCAGCCACTCCGAAGTGAAATGGAACACGCCCTTAAATAAACAACCGATAGCGCCATTATTTCTTCTCCGCCCTATGTGGGCCACTAAAACGTAACATTAACCGCAATTTTTATCACATGCTGAAATTAATTATCAGACCGGATTCAATAATGATATTCTATTTATAAACGAATCAACCAGCAGCCTGCTGATGTAAAAAAGACAAGAACTCATGTCACACCTGTAGCATCTCTCGACACTTAGTTGCATCAGATGCAGTCCATACAACGTCCCCTTTTGGAGCATTCTCGCTGAATATAACAGGATATGAGCTGCTCATTTAACTGACACGTCGGTTACCTAAAAAATCTGTAACTGAATAAACAGAAGAAAATCGCATAATGCTTCAAACTCGCAATATATTTCCGCCGCAGTGTCACATTTTAAGACATCTGTTCAGTCATTTCACTTCTAAGAGTCCCACTAAAAACACCACCACTGTTGCACTGCAAATGGACGTTCCTGTACCCCACATCAAAATACTTAATATCACTAGATCGCGTACGTTGGACCAAACTGGTATGACCTACGCTCTATGTTCCGTTACTGAGAGCAGTCACGTTTGTGTGACCATTACATTTGCCTGAGGGGCATGGCAATTTTGAAAAAGAACCAGTTCGATAGATACAAAGGGCCTTAGGATGGATAGTTCTGGGGTTTGCTGCATGTCTTCTACTTTTTATTGCATTTGGTATGTCGAGGCCTGTAGTGTGAAATCCGTTTTATTCCGGCTTATTTCTAACACACATTCACACATGCACACAGCTCAATACAGACTGAAAACTATGGGGATGCCTCAGCCAAGTTCCATCTGTCGCCGCAGTGCCTACTATTGCGCTCTAGTCGAAAACAAAGACGGAGATAACATTGTTGAATACAGCATGTGTGCAGCTGGTTCAGCGGTCTGATAGTTTCGTACATGACCGATTCATGACTTTTAGTTAAACAGTTCTCAGATCTGTAGTTTCGGTGCTGCACTAAATTTCTTATGTAGGCGATCGTGTTTCTGGAAAATGCCTATTTAAATTATACTACTCAGACTGGTATACTGAGACTAGGGTGTGCATTGTGTACATCCTGCCGCATAGCAAAGTGGAAATAAATTTGACATCTGGAACGCTTCATACTAATTTGTAACGTATGCGACGCAGTTCTCCTTAAAGTTTTTTTCTTCGTGAAATCTATCCTGTCGTTGAGATCAAGATGTCTTCTTTACGGTGGGCGCCCTAGCCCTGGATGTGCACTCCCTTGTAACTATGGAAAAAGTTCTAGTCTTCCAAGATATGACGCCATTTCGACTGGTAGAAACCTATCGGAGGAGAATGTTTTTTTCATCTTCAGTAGCCCAAGGATTACTTGGGCCCTGAAGATGGAATAAGCAACCGCCTACGAAACATGTTATTATTTACAATTCCATATGACTTTGTAACATGCGTTTCTTGGATAGGACAATTGTTATATCTCCGAATACTGCAGCATTCATCAACTATATAAAAAAAAAATGCGACGAAAAGCTTGTGAGATCAGATCATGCAAACCTTAAGAACACTTTTAATGGTCACTAATTCGGCTGGCTACTTTTGTACTTTATTTTTTACTCTAAGTTGGCATATTTTTACATATTAATTATAACGCTTGAAATAACTTACTCCATGAAGCACAGTCCTTCTTGAGAAGCTAACAGGTTTTCAGCTAGTCAAGAAATTCCCCGCAATTTATGGAACCCGAAGGTTTATTACCGCATTCACAAGTACCCGCCACCTGTCCCTATCCTGAGCCGGCTCGATCCATTCCATACCCCCATCTCTCTTAATATTTTCTTCCCATCTACGCCTGGTCTCCCAAGTACTCTCTCTCCATCAGGTTTCCCCATCAAAACCCTGTATACGCCTCTCCTCTCCCCCATTCA
>Ga0123357_10001567_pt1 | contig 24406 bp, 23 predicted proteins | sample TergutEmb28metaG_FD_89873 | JGI IMG/M metagenome (GOLD analysis project Ga0123357, IMG submission 89873) | Embiratermes neotenicus P4 segment gut microbial communities from Petit-Saut dam, French Guiana - Emb289 P4 | ecosystem: Host-associated > Arthropoda: Insects > Digestive system > Gut ...
ACGAGCTCTTAGGTTGTCGAAAAGAAATATAAATTCGAATATCTCTGTGTTCAAACACCATCTAATTTTTACGGGCTAACACACGCGAAGTCTACAGTTTCAAACACACCGCACAAAACTTCCACTGAACTACAATTAAAAGGGCTGAAAAAAGGTTACTTTATTTCGTAACATTTAAGTCTAAGAAAAAAATGTGTAATAATCGTGACACTTTATGATCTTAATACTATTCGAATTCAGTACATTAAGCATGTTATTTCGTTAAGTGAATTTAATCGGAATTCACTGAATATCATTTTCCGAATCCTCTCCTATCAAGACCGTTCACCAAATAAAAACTACACTACGGTATAAAAATTGCATGTGTTCCACATCTCTATCAGACTTACTCATCTTCTTATCCCAAATAACAATGCGACGACACTACAGGTTCATTCTTGATTCTCTATGCAACAGGGTCTCGGGAAAGATTTCACAACACATATACAACACAGACGTAATTAACGGTACATATATCCACACTATTTCTATACCTCTCACATAATGCTAAACAAAACAGTTAAACATACTGCCCTACCTTGAGCCGTTCAAGAGTCTGAAACACCAACCCTACACATACATCAGAAGTGTACGATCACAACACACTCAAACCTCTGCTCGACTTCTCTGACTACGGATACTAACATGGGTAATCTCGGACACGAATTTGCGCAGCTGTCGGTGTGTGGCGTTGCTGTCTTATCCTCTGGTTTCTCCCTTGTCCGTGTGTGGCGTGTTCGCCCCTTGCCACAAGTAGTAATCTATGGCCCCGTGGGATGGAGATACCTGTCATGTCATCAGGGATGTGTTCACGTGTATGCATATGATCTGTGTTGTAAACGAACTGCGAAGATTTGGATGAGTCCGTCATGTGTTGTTGAAAAGATTGTTTCGCAGTAAAATTTAATTTCTTAAATCATGAGTAAAAGAAAAAGGTAAGCTACCTTACAGGCAAAGGCAAGTGTTACCAAGACTGAAATACGCTGTCCAGTCACCTGCAGTGACTAGGTTAACATTCGACTAACTTCGTCACTACATGTGACTGGTTGCATAGCGTTTCATGAATTGGGAAGGATGTGAAAGGAAGCGGTCGTAGCCGGCGTATAGTTATACCACCATTTGCGTGGAGGGACTGAGGAAAAGCACGGAAAGCCGTAGGATATTTCAGTCTGAAGGAATACGAAGCACGAGTGCTACTGACGCAGTACCTCTGTTGCCACACATGCCGTCATGGTGTGCGAAATTGAGCCGAGGTTCAGTTTTGTCTTAGGCTTTAACACCCGAAGCTGTTAAAGCCCAGGCTAGCCCAGTAATTTAAATGTGTCCTTAAGACGAACAGGAAAAGAATACAGCAGCACCATGACGTTTTTAAAATTTCCTGCGTATTAAATGCAAGTCTCTTTTTCACAATATTTGTCTGAAAGGCTTGTGTGGGTATATAAGTTTGTCGGAAAACAAATTATTCGTCAAATGTGTGCTTGTGTGGGGTAATTTTTCTTCCTAAACCCATACAGTTATTGTGATAGGGATTAGTTAAAGCAACTGTTTATATTTTCTTCTGTCTCACGGTGGCAGAACCAAACAAACACATGTAAAGTGACTTCAGACAAGACTGTTCTTTCATGAAGCCTTTTGTAAAATTCACACTCCCTCTACTGCTATTAGTTCATCAATAAAATGCGAATGAAAAATATCAGTGCAGTTGTAACAGTGTTAATACATCTCATTGTTCTGCTCTTCCAGTTTGGTCCTCAGAAATGCAGTTTGGTATGATATACCTCAGAACAGGGCAAGCAAACTACCCTAATTTGCATTCTGGACACTTGAATCTCACTTTTGTTTGTTTGTTTCAGAGTAACACACACAGCACCAAATTCTCTTATCTTCAAAAACCAGCTACCTTCTGGTATAGTCTTTTTAGTTGGCTGGTGGATGGAGTTTGTCTTTCTTGCCTTGTGGTCTGAGTTCATGGCACCCTTTCTTTCTCTTCTGTTAGGGACTTCACCATTGACAGTCTGAATAGTCAGTGGGATAATATTGAACTACAAGAGGCAACAATCATAAAATGTCTGAGAATGGTAAAATCCAAAAGGCAGAAAAGTATCATCTTTCTTGTCCATTTCAAGGGCCATGCAGTGAGATTTGTCTGCTTACCCACATGTCTGTTATAGTCTCATACTGTGGCCAGTTTCAGAGATTATCCATACACATTATTAAAATTACCTCTGTTGGTAGAAAAAAGCATTTCTGTTGGCATGTTTACATTTCATCTTCCCTTGTCATGGCTGTTCCTTTGTCACCCCACTTCAGTTTTATTGTCTTTCCAACAATCACAGGCATTGCTTTTCTGTTTGATGCAAGAGTCCCACAGCATTTTATTTTCTCAGTATGTAAATCATCAGATAACTCTGGTGATGAGGTGTCCACACACAGTTTGTGACCTGCATTTTTAGTCATTGCATTAAGTTATAACAAACCTTTTTTGATTCTTCAGTATATATTGTTTGAAAATGTCTCTGCCTTTGCAGAGCACAATAATTTCAAATGTTAAATATTTAATTGGACTGTAGTATTTAGTATATGAATCACTGAGCTTCTGTTTTCCACAGTTAATTATATTTTTCGTATGTCTATTTGGGTTCATTTTTGTTGTCACTGAAATGCAGAAATGTCGGTACATGCAACAGTCTGCCTTATCATAATGTTAATAATATTTTATAGTCCTTCAGATGAATGCGCATCAGCAGTTTTGCTGTCAGTTGCTTTATGCCATGTTCAGTACTGTGCCATTCAGATGCACTGGCAAGTGACACACACAGAAGGAGGTCAGAATCTTGAGTAGTGTGACCTAGTAGTGTCTGTAAAATGGATTTTGTTGCTTTGACTGCACAAACTGAATTGTTGAGCAGAAAACAGACATAAAACAAGAACTCAAGAGCTACATTCAAATCCATACAACAGAAGGAAGTACATTTGACTTTGGTCCCATACTGCTTTAACCAGTTTGGTGGAGGTTTCTTTGCATTGAGCCCCCAGGTAGCTTGCCACAAGGGCAACATCACTAGATGTCGGTCAGAGGGCCCGCACAATTCTGTCACCAGTCCTTTGAGCCGTCGAACCCCGAAAAATTGGGTCTTGTGGGGAATGATAGTATAACAAGCACACAATACAATTCAACACAGTAATAACAATTGTATTGATTGACATAACAAGGCATAAATGAAATTAAAACAAGTATAGCAATAATGAGAATACAAAACACAGGGAAACATGCTCAAACAAACACGTGTTCGGCCAGTCATAAATCACATAATACAATAGCCAAGCCAATTGGCTCACGTAAGTTTACCTTGTGGGTCTGCTAGTACACAAACGGCCGATACACAGCAATTACAGCACAATAGTACAAATATCGGCCCTGCGTAAACCTACTATATCGTGACATGAAAGCGTAGCGAACACCAGCTACATTCCGGCCTAAGCCAAGTAGTCGGCCAAACACATCTACGGCCGCACGTGATCAGAATGCAAACAAAGAGCATTACAACAAGTGAACATGGATGGTTCTGAGTCTTGTATAAATAAGTGAAAGTTACTCACGGGAAAACACCTGTGTTAATCCCTATGCAAGGCGACGCTACGCATACGTCAGGAGACATGTCCAAAGGAAAACGAAAACATCAATTCAAAATACTAAGACCAAAACGAAACCTTTTACCTTCTGTACATGTCCCGACGTCTACGCAGGTCCCTCTTGGAACAAACAGGTAATGAAGGAGCTCCTCGCTCCTGCCCCGGGCAGAAGTAGATTCGGAGAGTTGAACCCAAGACGATAAGATGCAAACAGAAGTAGAAACAAGAGTGATCGGGACATAAAACGTTTCCATAGAGGAAACCTCGGAAAACAACGTCCATGCCTTTCACTTTTCCATGATGGCCAATCAACAGCCGATAGCCTTGCAAGGGAAGAGAAAGGGAAGGAAATGAAGCCTCGAACCAGGCCCCTCCTACGCGAACTGCTCAGCATTTTGCTTTCCCACTGATGTTAAGATTGAATGTTAACCCATTCGTTGGAACATAGATCAGCCTGTGTTCCATGAAACAAACAGCTTGCTTACCTACACACATTGCTATGCTCATGTATAGTCAGTTACCAAATTTATAACCTACTGTACATTACTGACATGCAGGTATTTTAAGTGACTTATCCCATACACTAAAACTTCAAACAAAAGTTAAAAAATTTGAAAAGGATCCTCAGCAAAGCTGTGTAAAAATGAGTGGATTGTTTTAAAACTTAAGGAACAAGTAGATGGGTTCATTCTTAAGAGTATACTTTTTATTTGAAGTGTTCAGGTTTATAAGTGTATGAAGTACAGGGTATAATATCAGCAGGTGCAGAAGTGGCTGCTTAAAGCATACACAACCCAAGTTGTTAGTGTCTGCAGTCTCCAGTACTGTAAAGGTTAATGCTGCTGTTGATTCTGTTGTTGGGTGTTACCGTTGTTTGAAGAGGGCCCTATTGCTTATGTTTAGGCAACAAAGCCACCTTTTTGTTGGTGTCATCACCAGTGAACAGTCAGCAGCATCATTATGTGAGTGTAGCATTTATAATTGCTAATATGTATGTTTCTGCTTCTGTTACTGTAGAATGAAGGATGAGAGGGAAGATGTCCCATATGTGCCATCAGATTCTGCAGAAGAATTTTCAGATACAGAGAAAATATTGCTAGCGAAAGTGAGACGAGAGGTGAATTCAGATAGTGATGAAAGTGAGGTTAGTTCATGTTCTTGAGTTTCACATTCATTGTGAATATACCAAGCTTCCCAGATAATCATATCCGGTCTCATGGGAAATGTAAAATATTCTCACCACATTTAAGCAGATTGTGATTTAAATGGGTGAACCAGCATGCACTGTAATGGAATAATTTCTAGGTTTGGTTTAATAAGGAAACCAAAATTGGTGCCTGTTTTGAATTAGAGTACTGAAATTTTGCACCAAACTTTAGGGTGTAATTTATGGTAAGGGAGGTTTGCACTGTTAGTATATGTTGTATGAATGTGATGAACGCTGCCCACATTAAGCTGTATGTAGGTCCTCCTGTCTTTGGTGACTGTCATGATATCACAATTGATGGTAGTGTTGTGTGTTACATATTTTACTACATTTGGTCTTTCAAATAAGCCTTTTGGGTGTATTAATGCTTATAGAGGGACTAAATTGAGGAAACACTTGTTGGAATTGTTGTTTATAAATATTTTGTATCGGTTGATGGTCAGATATATTTTGGTGTTCTTTTGAGATCAGTCAGGGAATGAGGATAGCCAATTCATTGCACAAGGGTGTATTCATAAGTTCCCAGGCTGTCAGTAACAAAAAATTCTTTTACACTTGTTATTGTTCATTGTTGTCACCTTCAGAGTAGGCCGTCTCCAAGTTTATGCAGTGGATTCAGCATTCCTGGAACTGTCTTATTGTAATTTTGTGTAGTGATGTTAGCAGTTTCATTCTCAAAAATGAGAAGAAATCACAACGGGCCAAATCAGGTTAGAAAGGAGGGGTGGGAAGTCACAGTCCATAGTGGCCAAAAATTGCTACGCTGACGTACTAGTGTGAGCTGGTACATTGTCATAGTAAATCAGCTAGGTGTGGTTCCACTTTTGTTTGGACATTTTTGGTGGTGGACTTGCTTCCTGAGACATAAGACCTCCTGGTAGTAATGCTGATCAAGCATTTCACCTGAAGGAACAAATTACTTCTGACCATTGTCCATACAATGTAACGTGATCACCAGCATGCTCTTGATGCTTGAGACGACTTACATTATGTTCTTTGGACATGAAGAGGATGGGTTTCTTCAATGAGAGGACTGCAGTTTGGTTTCTGCATTGTGGCAGTTAACCGAGGGTATGTCTTCTACCTTTCTGATGCATTTCCCCTGAGTTTGAAGCAATATTTGATGCACATTTGTAGAGAAGTAATGCAGAGGGTGTTAAATACAAAGCTGACTTGGCTGACCAAGAAAGTGATACTACAGCACCTAAGGACAGAAAGATATATTACTTGTCATGCTGAGTTCTGGTGATGAGTTTGGGAGCTTTTGCTTATGCTTTTGTACACTGGACAGCTGAGAAATTGTGGATTTTCTGTTCTGCAAGCCAAACAGAACAGCTCTGAAGCCCATCCACAGGAGTTAGAAGCTGTGTTGTGAAGATGACCACACACACTGTTCTAGTACCAAAGTAATGAATGTGTGGCGATATGCCTCCAGTACCCCATGTCCCTGCATAGTGTGGTGTTTTACTAAATTCAGTGTTGTAGTGTTGATAACTGGAAGTTAACAAGAGAAAGTGTCTGAAACATGATGAGGCATAGCAACTTTAGCCAAATCACATGGTCCGTTGTGTAATGTAATACAGTAAAACTTAGAATGTCTAAAATTACATGTGCAGAATTTCTTGATATCCTGTTGCAGTTTGGTAGAAACGGCCATAGTAAGTCTGTAAGATGAAACAACATATATGCTGTCTTCTGTACCCAGTGTCTATAACTGCATACATTTTCTAGTACTTAAATGTGTGTATGCAAGTTGTAATGGTAACTGGATTCAGCACAGACACAGGACATAATAAAGTGTGTAATCTTCTCAGTATAACTCCTTCATGTAACTCACAGTCACAAAAAATGGTCTTTAAAACTCTTTATTATTTCTGTATTGAATGAACTATTTATGTGACAGCATTTCAAAGCAAAGGTATTTTGAACAGATTATGTTGTGTTCTGTAATAAAAATGTACATGCAGTATTATATTTGCAATTAAAACAAGTAAAATTGTACCACAATGTGGCCACACACAAAGTTACTGTTTTTATAAATAGAAGAGTTCCACGTGGATTTTAAGTTCTTTTCACTGCCATATCGGCTGTGGCTTTGGCTACTATGTAGATGTTTATCAGAAATGCTAGCAGTGGTTATTTTCCTGTGGATAGATGCAGCTAGAGCATAAAGATGTATCTTTATGTTGGCTAATGGTGTGGAGGTATGTACCGGTTAAGATATTGGATGAGAAAACAAATTACATTACAAATTTAGTTGCTATTAATTCTGTATTAATATTCCAGGAATTTGCTTACAGATGTGAATGGGTGTACTGGATTTATGAAGAGAGCTGTGGTAACATAGTGTAGTGACTAGGCTTTGGGCTGGACAACCCAGGATTTGAATCCTGCTAGGGACAGGAATTTTCTGTTGTCCAAAAATCCAGATTTGCCTTGGGACCCACCCCAGTTTTCTGTTTAGTGGGTATTGGGATACTGTCTTGGGGGTAAAACAGCCAGGACATAAAGTTAAACACTTGTTGCCGAGGTTAATGAGTGGAGCATTACCTCTGCTCACCCATTATGATGTTATGGTGGTGACGGGGACAGCTTTGATTTTTGTTCAGTTTGTGTAGCATTGTGGATAGCAGAAGGATTGCCAAACAAATTCTGCAGTATGCGTCTCAGGACAGAAGATCTGTAGGGCACCTGGCAAAAAGATGGCTTGAGACCATAATCAACCACCTAGTCTTAACATGTGTTTGGACGATGATGACAATCTAGTGGTGCATCAGTGATATTGGTGATAAATGAGTAATGGTTTCAGAGTGCTCAAAAATGGGAGCATGTAAGAAAAATTAATGTATTATAGTTGGAAATTGATTTGTTGAGTGACTATGGCAGATGGCTGTACAACTCTTGAACACCTCAAAACATTTTTAAGGCAGATATAGTTACAGGCGTGCCGAAGCATCACACCTTGATGACATGTAGTTAAAGTGTATGCAAATTCGTTTTGTTCAATACCTTGACATTAAAGTCACAAAACAGGTCATTTTCTCCCAAGGAAAGGTGCCCATAGTAACTAGATGTGCTGTTGCAGTGAAAAATATGTCCCTGTCAGGAACTGAACCCCATTTGTCTGCATCAGAGTTGGTCACTTCACTGACTGATCTATCCTGTCTTCCCGTAATGATTTTTGCTGCAATAAAGTTGATGATTGTGGATTCAACAAGGCATTTTGAATTTACTGCTAGGAAGAAGTGTATGGGCTTCCATCTAATGACAGTACTGATGGAGAAGATGAAAAGATGTGTGAGAGTGACATCGAGGGGCAGGGTGATGACAGTGATGACCTGCCAGATGTTAGAGCCTGGGGACAGAAGAGAAGAAACTTTTACAACACAGACTATGTAGATCAGGATTACGGAGGTTAGGGACTGTTACCTATTTCACACAGTTCTGATGGCAGTAGACATTTCCATCAAATAAATTCAATTTGCCTGTATATTAAATTGTGAATATTTTTAATTACATTACTGATTCTTTGTGGATTAGCATTACAGTAAAGGAGAACATTGTTTAAGAGCAAAAAGAAAATTCATTGTATTGGAAGTGTGATTGCATATGATATTATTAATCTGATGACATCCAAAGTGCATTGTGGCAGTAAAATAATTATGTATTTATTTAAATTTTCTTGAATTAGAATATTTGTATTGTCAGTTTGATTCTGTTTCATGCAGGTTTTAATGAAAAAGATGTTGAAGCTGCAGAACGTGAAGAAGAGGAAGCCAAAGTCATTCAGAAGAGACTGGTGGAGCAGTTGGATGAAGGGGACTTCTTACTTGATATGTTTAGCAAGGTATTCTGCTGCAGCAGTCAGTCTCAGACAGTATTGCATGTAATTTCAGCAGTCAGGCTGTCATAACCAACAGTTACATGTTCTTTCATCAGTCCCATCTTTTGCATGGCTAATTTGGCTGTGTTTTCCACATTTTAAGTCTTTTCCTTCTTCTTTAATCTCTTGTTATGTAACATTCATTGCTGCTTGACCAGACTCTCATATCATTATTGCCATGTTCTTGGTCATTAACCTTTTGGCCCCGGAATTATTTTTTTAAATTTTAGCACACACTGCATATAAAATGTGAATAATACAGGAACCAAATACGTTAGATTTATGAAACGAACTGCATTTTGAAGGGGAAAAACCGGAGAGTATATACCGTGTTTAAAATATTCAGTACCTATATTTGTTGAATAAATATAAAAAATGCAACATTTAGAGGTTAGCGGTGCAGTACGACCACTATAGTCGACGTTAGGCGTCAAAAGGTTAAGTGCCTGGCTACATGTTGGATAAAAGAAGAGTTAAAGTTGAATATTTTACTCTTACCAGGAATCCCTCCAGAAGGACAGGAATGTGGAGGAGGAGGAGATGATAAAGACAGATCTCAGTAAACTGAGCAAAAAGCAGAAATTGGCACTGTTCCAGAAAGAGTCTCCAGAGTTTTTTGGCCTGGTTGAGGATTTCAAAGGTAAAGTGTGTTTGTAAGAAGGCAAGTTGTTTTGAGTTCAGCATTTTGCATGGAAGGTGCTTGAGTAGAGCAAATAGTGTTATTCATATATATATATATATATATATCTACCAGGATTGTTCAAGCATCCAGACTTGAACTGAAACAGTGCCTTAATTTATCTTTTATCTTGTCTTTGAATCTCTTATGGAACTTTATCCTTTTGCTTACTCACCAGCAGTAGACTTATTCACTATGTCTGTGCACACAAAGCTAGTCTGTTCTTTTTTTATATACAGAATTTGGAAATGTTTGTGACATTGAATTTGATGAATTTGCTGAAACCTTTTCCACTTCAATAAATATTGAACAGTGTATACTTGTAATAAATGTGGAAGCCATAATGGTTCACTATATTTCACAAATTTAAGATTTTATTAATTTGCAACTTAATGTTGTAAGTGCAGTGGAACTTACAACCATTGTTCTTATATGCATAATTTTCCCACAAGGTTCTTTTGTTTCTTCTGGTCCTAAATATATCACCCATATCAACAACATATAAATATGATGGGTGTGTCATTCCGCAAGTGTTGTTCTCCCACATCAGTCATTCAGAATTTTTGGTTGTGACCCACAGTGTTCCTGGAAAGGTTGCTACTGAGAAAAATGTACCAAATGTAACATAACTTCTTTGGAACATATTGTAGTGGCCTCTTGCCTGTATTGGTCATCACTTTTAAATTACAAAGTGTCATCAAATGTGAATGATGGTTGAGCAGTGGGGGTAATGGGGAGGTGTAGCTGCAATATTGAAACCTGTGAACTGTTATGCAGTTGCTGGTATTGTACTGATTACCATCATTGTATTTCCTTCCTCTTGAGTTTGATGACAGTTGTGTGATTTAGTGTTATTATGCCTGTTACTTGTTCAGTGTGCCACTTATGGTTGAAATATCATTGAAACCACATTTTTGTAAAAATATGACATGCTACACAAAGAACTGTGAATGACCACAACCCTGTTTGCAGAGTTTTTAAGGGTATTGGTTGCCTCCATTAGTGTGTAAGGTAGAGATATTTCATTGTTTGTGTACAGCTGTGCTGCTCATCAACAAAATATGTCATTGCCACTGCATGTAAAATTTGTGCATTATTTGTGAATCTTTACAAGCTTGATGCCTTCCACAAGGGCTGTGTATAGGTACATGCTGAGAAGGATGTTGACATCAGTTCTTAAGTGTTTGTAGACAGTGGTATGTGGTGTTTGCAGCGTGAGGGAATTGAGTGTCGAATGTGGTCTTGAACCAGTAATGAATTTTGCCAAAGCACATTCTGCTTGCATAACTGTTACATCATTCTTTTACATGAACGGCATTGGTGGGCATGACAAACAGAACATTTTGACTTGGAATTAGCGCTGTTTCTTATGAAATGTAATGTTTCATACTCAGCTGTTGTCTGTTACAGATTTCTTTCAGACAGGGTTATTTGCACACAATTATTAACATGACTTTTTATTTTTTAAATATTATTTTGGGCCAAAGTGTACGATGTAAAATTTCATGTTTTCTCAGATTGCTGACATGTTTAATATTTGTCCCACAACTGTTGTTTTGCTGCACTTATCGTTTGCTGTCCATATTCCCTTTATGGATTGAAGTTTCGCTGTATACCTAAAAATTATTTCTCTGTAGTTAAGAGTAGTGGATCTGTGAGTGTGCCACCTCACTCATGTACCAGCAAGCAACACACTGGAATAATTTACATAAAAGTTAAAAAAACATGTGTTGTCAAATGGGAAAAATGACAGGGTTAGCAAGCATTTGCTTTTCTTCGTTAGGCAATGGGATTCAGTCTGGCTTCAAGTGGCTACATTGTGTAATTTTTTAATCACTTGTACATAGACCTCCTTGTAGTTTCTTTGTATAGTGTACCAGTACTTTATTTCCTGAACCTGGTGTGCAGTTTTGCATTAAATACTGAACACTGTATGATATGTTGAGCATAAGTTGTGTCAATTTATTCTATACATCAATTTGTGTAAAAAATGATGTAACAGCACGTGCCCAATTGTCTACTGTTTTATCGCAATGAGCTGCACGCAGATGTTTTATGTTACATATGCTTTATCATGCTGTACAAATGAAGAGAAAATTACATCTAATATAGCTCCACAAAAGGAATATCTCCTCTTGTGTGACATGTCTGATAACACCATAAAGAAAAGGCAAAAATTAAGTATTACTGTACTGTATGTACAACAGCAAGAGAAAATTATGTGTCTGATAATACCACAAAAAAAAAGACATCAAGCCTTAGTTGTCATACAAAGTTATTTATGTAAATTTATATAGTTATGTTAAAACATGGGGAAAAAAATCTCATTTGATTAGGTAGTATCAGAGAATGTAATTTTCAGGTAAGTTATGGTGATTACTGTTCAAAATGGGCTCCACCTTTCTATATAGGCTACACAAGTCTGCACGTCTCACAAGAGAATTGGGGGGGGGGGTATTGTTTGCCAGAGTTGGGGGTAGGCAAGGAGGTGGTTTTAAGAACTGATACTGTACAGTGTCAAACAGTATCTTGAAACATTAAATTGCTCGTAGCAGTATAATGGTTGATAATTATCAACCATTACAGTTAAAAGTGCTATGTCAACATACACCTAATTATAATTAGGTGTATGTTGACATAGCACTTTTAACTCAAGATGAGTCATATAATAATGCCCTGAAATTTAGAACACCTCATGTTGAATGACAGAATGGTCTAACCTACATAGAAACAGGGCTGAAGAACTGGAAACCAGACAACGGAATTTGTTTGAATACAAATTTATCATTTTTGAAGCTTGAAGATGGACTGTTGCACACTGGTTGTTCTAGGACAGTTTCTTGGTGTTGCTGATTTATGACTAGACATGGACTGTCCTGTGACAGTGACTTTGGAAGTGAGGTCTGAGATGAAATTTGGATTGTACTGCATTAAGTGGATGGTGTATCAGGCCAAAGTATATTTCTCTGGGTATGTAAACAAACATGGGAATGGTAACTGGAAAGAAGTGAAAGAGGCACTACTGCTACTTGGTCAGTCAGAAATTTGTTCATGGCACATGTCAATTGTGATAGTAATGATGAGTATTTTAAGGGATTCACTGACCAGTAGAAAATATGCTGTGCTGCTTTTTGTTGACCAAGAGTTTGAGAATTTGAGCTTCAGATGTGAATAACATATTGTTTCCCAAAATTTCCCATCTAAAATTCTCTGCTTCAACTTGAAACATCAGGAGAATACTTTTGATGTTTTATGTGTGTGAAAATAAGGGTGAAGAGATGGAACACAACTGTGTTTTGGGAATAAGCTTACTGTCTGAAGTGTTGGCAAGCGCCTCCTCTTCACCCTCATTTCTCACTGGGGGCCGGAAGGATTTTTGAATGTGATCATGTTGGATTCAGATTATGTTAAGACATGCTGTTCTGGAATATGACACCATGTAACTTGGTAGCTAGGTGCCAAACTTTCAGGGCAATGTACTGCTTGCATTTTTGAGGGTAGAGGATTAGATTTATTCTTCAACTCTGAAGATAAAGGCCACATGCTTCTCCAAAATATTTGTGCCGCAGGTAGTGTTGGGTGCCAGAGGATTCAGGACCTATTTTAGGTAGAAGGCCAAAGAAGTAGCATTTCAATTAAATGGTACTTTACCTTACTGATTGGCTGGGTTGGTGGATTCAGAAAGTGTGCTGGTCTCAGCTGCAGAACTGTAAGTGGTGAATTAGTGCACCAGTGGAGGTGAAGTTTAAACATGCAGAAGTGGTGTGCTCCCAATGCCTCTATCTGATAATAGCCAAAGGATGTGTTAGATGCTGAAAAGTATGGTGTCCTAAATAATTTGAAGTCAGACAAGACCCATGTTTTCAAGGGTGAATGCTCGATGTAGGAAAATGAAGCAAGGACAGAATCATTGTACTGGCCTGTGCAAAAATGGATGGGCCCAAAATGATGCCATAGCTTATGACTGAAAAAGCAGCAAATCCAGGATGCTTTCAGAGTGTGTGATCGTTACCTTGCATGTACAAACAAAACAGTAGTGCATGGATAACTTATTCACTGTTTAGCCTAGACAGGAAAATGGCCCCCGAGAACAGATAGATTTTATTGATCATAGTACTGTCCAACCTAAAGGTGTATCACGTCTGAAGAATGTGTGGTTTGAATTTCTACCAGCCAGCACTAAATCACTCCTGCAGTGAGTGGATCAAAGAGTGGTGAGAGCTGTTAAACAGAAGAATTGAATGTGTCCAGTATTTCAGTTGGTGCAGCTAACAACCACAACCAAAGAGACATATAATTTTCCCTTCCTTATGCAGTTTTTGCGGTCAGCTTCATGGGGCTTTAGTAGCTAAAGAAATAGTAGCAAAGTGTTTCAGGGAGGTAACATTCTGCAAATTGTCAGTAGACCAAGAAGAGCCCATGAAGATGAAGACAAGGTAGTAAGTTCAGAGCTGTGTGCTGTTGTGAAGACTAAGGACAGTTTGGCAGTTTCAAGTCAGTCTACATATGTAGCAGCTGATGACCATTTTCTCCTGTGTGTTGAACATGTGAGCAAACGTAAGGCAAAACTAAACATTGTAAAAAAGCAAAACCACTGTAGCTAGAAACAGGAGTGATGAGTTTACGAGTGCAAGTTGGAGAACTCATTTTCCTTGTGTCTAGTGACCTTGTTTATTTGAATTATGAATTATTGTGTGGGCACGTGTGATATTTACATTTGTCCACCACAGTAACCAATCATATATCTATTTAGCTGGGCAGAACAGCAGGAATTTGGGTTCTGCCTTTCAGATCTTTAGATTTATATGATAATTAAAAATGTGTTCTGTCATCATCAGATGGTTTATAATGTCATTTCAGTGGACACCCAGCCTAATAGATGGAAAGTAATAGGAAGGTGAAAGGAAATGCATAAGGTCTTCATATTATTTACTCCTTACCAGATATAGTGTGATTAACTTTAGGAGAACAAAATGGATGGAGAATGGAGATAACAGATGCAGAGCAAATTACAGTGTGAAATTTGAACAAAATTCACCATTTGAGACACACAGGAATTGATGGAGGTGTTATACAAAATTGATCTTTAAAACAGTGTGAGGATGTAGTTTGGATTTATCTGGCTAGAATACTGCACATTGTTAGGCTGTTGTGAACTTTGATAAGAACCTCTGGATTCCGTGAAGGATTGGAAATTTCTTGACATGCTTTGTGGAGTTAGTTAAAATCACAGAAAGGGGCGATATGGTTATGGCAGAGAATAGTAGTGCCTTACGGTGAGAGGATCTGTAGGCAGAGGGTAACACTAGATCACCAACATTTTGTTAGGGTCAAGAACTACCTATACTTCCCTGTGACCTCAGCACAGCTGTTTTGCAGAGCACTTTCTTTTGTTCACAGTTCATATGACAGAGATTCAGCAGAAGATTGAACCTGTACTGACTCTTATCGAAAAAGGAAAGATACCAGCATCATCAGCTGACATTTATGTTCGAACCAAGTACCACCTTGTGCTGAAGTAAGTTTATGGCATCTCTGCTTACTGGTAGCTTGTTTGATTGTTTCATATACAGTGAAACCTCTATCCATCATTCCCATAGGTGTTGTTTTCCCACCCTTATTCTTCGCTTCTTCTGGTCCAAAAATTTGCCCATATGAATGATGTATAATTATGTCAGATGCATTATTCCCCAAAGTGTATTGTTTTTGCCACACTGATCATTCAGAATTCTTGATACTCACCCACAGTATTCTGGGAATGATTCTTATAGAGGAAAAAAATAGTGAAAGTAACATGTTTTTGTAACATACAGTGGTGGTGATCAGGCTGTACTGCTAATTGCTATTACAGCCACAATGGGACTTAACCCTTTGGCGCCTAACATCACATGTACTTGTCACATGCTGTGATATGCAAAATGCATAGTCTCAGGTTAAGTTCACGTCATATAATGGCCTTACTAATGCAGCCCTCATATAAAGTCCATTCTTGTGCACATTGCACCAGGCATTTTTTTCTGGCAGCAAAGTATTAAGAATGTTACCACACCATAGGCTAGTGATGAATGTTGGTAGAGCAGCAGGGGTGAGGGGATATGCTGAGAAGAATGTTGGTATGCATGTATATGTAATTTAATTTATGCCTGTAAGAATAGTATGGTCTTCTCTGTTCTGATTTTCACAAAACTCAGAATTTCTTAATAGGTTTATGTTCGTGTCTTTTCATTGAATCTCTGAATGAGACAATAAATCCACAAAGTTCACACAGAAATTCATTTATATCCCTAAGTAAAAGTGTGGCTGTCACTGCAGCAATTTTTATGAAGCTTACGATCACTTGAGTTCATTTTTGTGGAATCTTCCTATTCCAAAATTTATTCAAATTGAATGAAGAGTGAAAATGCATGCAAAACTTCATTTGTTCTGTTAAGTAAAGTATGCCTAACCTAAGGTCACGTAAATCTGACAAGTGGATTAGTTGCTTATGTGTTACGGACAGATGAAGGGATGTGTAGTTGATTTTTTGTATTTTGTAAACAACATCTCAATAGCAATTTTAACACAGGTATTAAAGTAAGTTTTGCTAGTTGATTATTCTTGTAGGCCTAATTGGAAAATGCATAATTTTCAGTAATGGATAATATAAAGTTAAAAAAACATAAAACTTCCCCTCCCCCCAACTTATATAACTCTTTTCCACAATTATCACTTTATTCCTACGGTCCATTCAAAAATAATGAATAGAGTTTCCACTGTACCATTGTGTTTTCCAGTTATTGTGTCAACATTGCATTCTATCTGCTTCTGAAGGCTAAGCAAATAGCAGTCCAGTCACATCCAGTAGTTCATAGGCTGTACCAGTATCGACAGCTGCTCAAACTGCTGAAACCATTGGACAAAGAAATGACTTCTCAGTTAGAGGGCATTTTGACTGTGGTGCTTGATGGAGACGAGATCACACCATTGGCCAGGGACAACACAAATCATGGAGGAAAGACCAAGTGAGTCTGTTTTGTCATATGTTTAGATGTTGCAACACAAGCATTCCGTGTTCAAATCTTTGTTGTCTCATCATATCTGTGTAACATATTACAATAGAATAAAACCAGAATGTGAAAAGAAGCAATACACACAGCTTGCACATCATTCGAAAGAGTTTGGAGTTGCAGTACGCCTGTTTTGTTACAGCAGGAATAGTTGGTAATGTGATTGATAGTGAAATTGTAAAGGGGTTTAGATCATGTTCATGAAGTGTAGTGAAGTGTAGTCAAAGGAAATATTGTCACTTTTTATTTACAAATTATCAAATTGAAGTTATGTGAAACCATATACCATTGACCTCCTACATGTTGCAGTGAACCATGTGGCCACCTTCAGGGAAGAAATATACAAAGATGGATACATTAAAGAATATAAAATGAAATTATAGAAGTGTCAGAAATAATCCACAACTATAAAATGACGTTCATAGGAACTCACAGTTTGAAGTATGATTGTGGGCTGTAAAGTTTTGCCACCAGTTGAATAAAATATTAAGGAAGGGAGATATTTAGGTGAAACAAGAAATTAAATGTACCTTTAACCTTTATTTACAACTGTGCATAATCACTCTTCCATGTAATCTCTAACTTCAGTACGCTTTTGCCAAAGTTTAACAATTTTTTAAATTCTGTCCTGTCCTTCTTGACCTTGGTTTACAAGACAAGCTTGCTTCTACTACAACTTCTTCCTTAATGCCATATTCAACGTCTAAGTGTGCTAACATCAGCACATTTATCCCCACACACTGCCTGCATACAACAATGAATGTCGGTGGGAGGAATTTTTTCACAGTCAAGAACTCTGTGATGGCACTGTGTTTGAACTGCACGTCCTCTTAGCCTCCCATTTCGCCTGGTACTGAACCAGGGTTTGGATGGCTGTGGATTCAAGTTTGTGCATGGTGGATGGGAGGTATCACATGACTGCATGAAACTGGCTTTATCCAGTTCTTGTTACTCTAATAAAAATTTGACAGTGGAGGTGAATCTTTTTAGCCTGTTCTTGTACATGAATGTAAGTTTTTACTAATAGAAAAAGTATTAATATTTGATTGGATGGAATGTGCAGAGTTTTCACACAGTCACTAACCATCGTTTAATAATGTGATTATAAAGTTACATAAAACTATTTTTCCTACTTTTTGTACTTCAAAATATCCACCAGTACATTGGGACATCACAGATTCCTGGCATTTGAAATCAGAATCGTAAGAAAATAATGTAGTCATAAATGGGAATGAGAGAAATAGGGAAAGAATAAAATTACACATGGAGGTAGGAGGATGATATTTAAGTTTGTCTGAACAGTATATATGGTGAGGTTAGTAAGTGAATTGAATTGGCTGAGGATGGGTCCATCAGTGGGTTTGGTGTTTGCAGTGTTGTTTGTCAGATCTGTTCTGAAAGTCATTTAATGCGTGACATGTTGCTGAGTAAACGTTTATTGAGTGACAATTCTCCATACTATTTCAGTTATTATGTTTTTGTTTTAGAGCTCCTGAGAAGAAAGCACTTAAGTTTCTTTCCAGTTTGAGAGAGGAGACCAAAAATAATGATGATAGACTGACCAAACTTCCAACCAGATTAACTTTTGTTTCCAAGACTGGTGTTATGGCTGACAACAGAGGTGCTGATCTGCACAGCAAGGACAGTTCTGGTAGTATTATATCTTTGTCTGTATCTTCATTATGTTTATCGATGTTTTCACTGGTAATGTTATTACAAAATTATCTGCTGAATAATACTCAAAATTGAGATTATTTCAGGTTACTCAGAAAGCATATGATATGTTAGGGCTTTGTTTGTATAACTTCTTGCTGTCAGTGGGCTGATGAGATCAGTACTGCCAAGCTTGCTATCTTCAGTCTCTTTGTTTTCCTGTAGTTCATATAATTTGTTAAATGCTATCACAAGAAAGATAATTTTTCATCACTCTGCTGCTTATTCTGGGGACATTGTGTTGTGCTATTCAGTAGCATGGGAATTCATTATCACTAAGCTTTGTGATGAGAGCATTATTGTTTTTGTATGTTGAAATATTACTTATCAGCATGGCAGTTATTTTACACTAGGCTTTGCAGTTAGGGCATTATTGTGTGTTTAGTTTGAAGCAAAAGCACGTGTTGTCATTGTCCATCTGTAGTTGTTAAAGGCACTTTGTGTCTTTCGGAATGGATTTTCGCAGTGTTTAATTTTGGTAACCATAACTAGAATCTGTTATGCTGTTACACTTTTTCCTAATTTTGCAGAAATCAAATTAGAGCTTTGTATGAAACTTCAAGTTTGGTCATTGAAAATTTTATTTGTTTACAAATTTTCATACAGCTTCACACTTTGGCACTGAATATTATACTTGTGTAGTGCACAGTGTGATGCTCAAAACTCCAAACATCATATAAATGTATATGCTCTTATGCAGCCCACTTACACAGGGGGCATTTAAATTCTGGTTGTCTGCCCATTACCAAAGGGATTTAATTGTGGTGCCAAAGGGTTAATATATGGGATATCTGAATGAACTTGCTATTTATGTTTCCCATGTGCAGTGTACAGAGTATGCTGTTTATTACTGTACTGGAAGCAGGAACAACTAATCAGTGTGTAACTAGATAATTGAATTACAGTCTCTGCATCAGTGAGCACTCCTGTAAAATCATAAGATAACTTACTGACCTTAATTGCAAGTCTCTGTGTGGTCCATGCACAGATGGCATTAAGTCCATGCATATGGAAGACGAAATGCTTGTTGGTCTATCTTCGTGTTTTTTTCTGAGTAATGCCACACTGATTTGATATTTGGCATTGGGGCCCTAAATGATGTTTCATAAAATTTAATGCAACTTCTGGTTGGTCTGACATAGCTACTGCTTAAGTTGGAGCTGAGTGATGTTTCAGTAATTATATGAGAATGGCCGATTGACAGCACATTGGTACAGGACGTAAAATACTGATACTATTAACATTTACAGATTCTTTATTTGAAACATATTTTTATATGGTGAATTTCAACTGAATTTCATTCAGTGACAGTATGCAGCTTCATGCATTGTGATGTCAAGGTATTCTATATATATTTTGAGGTTAGACATGCCCTTGTTTTGTCATGTAATTACTATGTAAATAAACAGTCAACACAACTAAGTATATTTCATTATGCAACATGTTTTGACCCCTAAAAGGTCATCAGGCTAAAATACTGGTTATAAAACATAAAAAGGATACATAATTGCTTTTCATTAGAATTGAGATCTGAATTTACAAATCGTGTTAACACATTGCATTTCATTATGGGTTAATAATTAAAATAGTTTTAAAACAGTCAGTATGTTGTCGATTAATGATATAGAAGGACATGGATAATTCAGTTTGTCGTGCATCATTTTTGGTATTCAGTTTTCCATAATTCTGCTTATCTACATCACCAGGGTACTGATTGTTTTAAAACAGTTTAATTATTAACCCATACTGAACTGCAGCATGTAAGCACGATATGTAAATTACGATCTCAGTACTACTGCAAAGCATTTATATATCCCTTTTATGTTTTATATCATGTTTATAGCCTGATGGTGACCTTTTATAGGTCAAAACATGGTGCATTAAATAATATATATGTAGTTGTGTTGACTGTTTATTTATAGAATAATAATAATGTGTATAACTATGCAACATTGAGACCCGTGGAGAATGCAGAATCTTAAAGAATACGTTCAATTAGTATGTGTACTCCAGATGAGTATGCATCTCAATTTGCACTAGTTTAATGTTTTTTTATTAAAATAACAGCGTGATTTGAATTGTGTACAGTCATATTTTATACTGTTTTAATTATCCTGTTTCTGAAATGCTAGTGTGCCATGAATGTAAAATGGAGGCCATTCAAGCTGAAAAACTTCTTTGTAGTGGCAAATTATATTTATTTTTCCTTTCTGTAAGAATTTACATTGATAATATATTTGCTAACTAACTATAACTAACCAACCAACCAACCAACCAACCAACTTGCTTGCTTGCTCGCTAATTCACTCACTCACAGACTCACTGACTCATTCCATGGAGCAGAATCCTTCTTTAGAAAAAAATAGCTCCCCAAATTTTCAGGAACCTGAAGGTTTACTACCCTTTCTACAACAGCCTGCCACTTGTCTGTATACTGAACCAGATCAGTCTGGGCTGTGCCTGCCAATCCCATGTTGTTCAGATTGTTTTAATGAAATACTCCCATCGATTCCCATTCCATTCCCAACGGCACTACAGCCTGGGGTGGGCCTCGGCCTCCAAGAGTTTCCTCCATCCTTCCCGGTTTAGGGCGACTACTGTCCAGTTTCTACACCCTAGCTTTGCTGCATCTTCCTTCACTCCATCGTCCCAGCGCAACCTGGGTCTCCCTCTGGGGCGCTTTCCTCCTGGCTCACTGAGGAGGACTCTCCTGGATAAATCATCATCATCCTGGCATATGACATGTCCTGCCCATCTCAATCTGCAGAATTTCACAATGTCATTCTTACCACACAATTGATAAGAGTTCCTGGTTAGTTGTAATTTGCCGCCTTCCCCCATCAATCACTGGGCCATAAATTCTCCGAAGGATTTTACACTCAAAAATACTAAGACGATGTTCATCCTGCTTAGCATCCATGTTTCTGCCCCATATGTAAGTACTGGTCTGATTAATGTTTTATAGAGGAGTGTTTTGATTTTCCTCGATATGTTCGTTGATTTCATATGGTTTTGTAACCCATAATATGCTTTACTAGCCATTATCGGTTGAGGATTCATTTCTACTGACCTGCTGTTCATTTTATTGACCATTGTACCCAGATATTTGAAACTGTCCACTCTCTTAAACACGTAATTTCCTATTGCAAGGTCCTCATGCAATGTTGTGTCCTTTCCGCTATTCATATATACCGTTTTCTCTTGATTTATTACCAGTCCCATATTTCTTGCAGATTTCTCCAGATTTAAGAAAGCTTCGTTGAGTCCAGAGATTGTACGTGCCATTAAATCAATGTCATTGGCATAGGCCAAGATTTGTACAGTCTTAAAGAAAATGGTTCGTCTAGTTTGAATGCCCAAGTCCCATATAACTTTTTCCAAGGCCATATTAAAGAGGAGGCATGCAAGTGCATCGCCTTGCCTCACCCCACATGTGGTAGATATTGGCTGTAACAGGTGATACTGGATCTGGACTGAGCATTGCACATTGGTCATTGTTGTTTTGACCAATCTTATCAGTTTAGGTGGGATACCAAATTCCATCATGGCACCAAAAAGCTTCTCTCAGTAGATACTGTCATAGGCTGATTTAAAGTCAATGAACAAATGATGTACTCCATTTTGATATTTGACTGTCTTTTCCATAATTTGACTAAAGGTGAAGATTTGATTGGTCGTTGATTTCCCTTTTCAAAAGCCACATTGGTATTTGCCTATAATTCTTTCAGTATATTCTGAGAGACAGACATAAAGAATATAAGAGAGAATTTTATAAGCTATATTAAGAAGCAGTATTCCCCTGTAATTGCTACAGACCATTGGGTCGTCTTTCTTCAAGATTGGGCATATTATTTCAAAATTCCACTCGTATGGTAGCTCTTCATCTGCCCAGATACGAAGCACTAATTGATACAATCGATTTTTAAGTTCTATTCCACCTTGCTTGATGAGTTCTGCTGTTATCCCATCTGCTCCCAGTGCTTTGTTATTTTTAAGCTTCTTAATAGATTTTTCCAGTTCTTCAAGCATGGGGGGGGGTTATTTTCTCTATTATTTGTCCTCCTATAAGCTGTATGTTTTCACTGTCTGCGGCGGTGTGTCCCTGGTTATTGTTTTTATTGAAGAGGTTATTGAAATATTCATTCCATCGTGCCAGCACCTCATTCAGATTGCAGATGATTGATCCATCTTTTGCCTTACATATATTCACCCTCGGTTTAAATTCTTTCTTAGTTTCCTGAACTTTACTATAGAACTTTCTAACCTCCCTAGTGCAGTATAGATCTTGAAGTTCTTGTAACTGTTTCTTTTCCCATTCTCACTTTCTTTTCTTATGTATTTTCTTCTCTTCTTTTCTCCTGGTATCTGAGAACTTTACTGCGGGTACCATGTTGTTGTTGCATAATTAAGTGTGCCTCATTTTTCTCTTTAGTTGCCCTTTCACAGTCCTCGTCAAACATTCATTTCTCTCCGTGATTACTGCTGTCCCAGAACTTCTTCTGCTACTTGCTGTATGGTGCTTTTACATAGGTCTCAGTCTTCTTGTATCGTTTCCCCGCCAGTGCAAGGAGATTGTTCCAGGCACTCCGCTAATCTTTTCACATACATATTTGTTGTGTTCTCATCCTGTAATTTAGATCTACAAAATTTCCTTATCCTCTCTCCTCTTAACTTCTTTATGTTTGATATTCAAGCTCTCATTCTGGCTGTCACTAAATAATGATCGGAATCCACATTTCGTCCCCTATATGATCTAACCTCCAGCAGATCTGACATGTGTCTGGCATCTATTACCATATGGTCAGTTTGGCTCACAAATAATCTATCTGGTGCTGTCCGTGTAGATTTATGTGTATTCTAGTGTGGAAACATTGTGCTACCAATCACCATTTTATTTAAGGCTGCAGACTGTATTAAGCGATAGCCATTATCATTTTTACTCTCATGTAAACTGTGTTTTCCTGTTGTTGGACAATGTACTTCCTCCTTCCCTGTCTGTGCATTCATATCTCCTACGACAATTTTAACATCATAAGATGGACACTCTTCATATGTGTTCTGTAAGAGGTCATAGACGCTTTCCTTTTCCTGTTCGGTAGATATTTCCATTGGTGCGTGGACATTTATAATTGCATAGTTGTAGAATTTTTCTTTAAGTGTCAGGGTACAAATTCTTGTGCTGATTGCATTGAAGTCCATAACTAGGTGTTTGAAGTTCTTCTTCACAACAAAACCAACTCCCAACAGATGTTGTTTCCTATCGCATCTGTAAAATACAGCGTGATCTCTTTTCTGTAGGACTCCTTGACCGATCCAGCGTACCTCCTGTGTTGCTGTGATTCCAGTCTTGTATTTGTCAATCTGATCAAGTAGAATTCTGAGTGCTCCTGCTCGATATAGAGACAGAACATTCCCGGTCCCTCAGTACAATTCATTCCTTCTCCAATGCCTTCTATTCCATGTCCTGCCTAGTCGTCGTCCTTCCATCAGTCTGGTTTTCACTGTATGAGTTTCCGCAACAAGAAGATTTTACAAGGTTGGAGAGTCAGTCCAACGCTCAACCCCCAACCTGGAGGACCAGGGTACCTCTCTTAGTCTGACCCCTACCCTTTGACCTGTCCACCAAGGGTGACCCTACCAGTAGCTATGCTACCAGCGGCATAGCTCTCCAGGTCACTTGAGTACTCAAGCTCCCCTACCACAGCAAGGGGGAGGCACCAGCAGGGGAGATAATACTCTCATCCACTCCTAGGCTTTCCAGTTGGTCTCTTTATGTCAGGTTCCCCATCAAAACCCCATATGCACTTCTTTTTTGCCACATGCCCCACCCATGTCATTCTTGATTTCACCACCCAAGTAGTACAAATCATGCTGCTTCTTCCAGTCCTGTGTTTACTCCTCCCCCTTAAGTCAAAATATCCTCCTCAGTACCCTATTTTTAAAGACCCATAGCCTATGTTCTGCACATAATGTGTGAGACCACATTCCACACCCATACAAAATGCAGGCAAAATTATAGTTGTAAACAGTCCATGACCATGCATTAAGCTGATTTGATGTGGTAATGAAACCAACAAATGTACATAATTATTTTCATTTTTGTTCCGTGCAATAGTTTATGATTATAAATATGGGCCAACTACTTGCACTGTTTTATGTTATTAAAATATTTATTTACATAAAATAATTTAAAACATAAGACTTCG
>Ga0123357_10001568_pt1 | contig 24399 bp, 14 predicted proteins | sample TergutEmb28metaG_FD_89873 | JGI IMG/M metagenome (GOLD analysis project Ga0123357, IMG submission 89873) | Embiratermes neotenicus P4 segment gut microbial communities from Petit-Saut dam, French Guiana - Emb289 P4 | ecosystem: Host-associated > Arthropoda: Insects > Digestive system > Gut ...
ATTTGCCCGCTATGGTTTGTATTATATTGTTTTTCAAATTGATAACACTCATAATTCCAAGATTAATTGTGTGAGCCTGTTTTTGATTTTATCCCAGTTATATTTTTCAACCGCTAATTTTCCCGCCGTTTCACAATGATTTTTATAAAGCTCAGAGTCAGATAAATAACTTGAAATACATTCACAAACTTTATCCAAATCCGCCGGATTTACCCAATACCCCATTTGCTCTATTTCAGGTACAGCCTGCCGTATTGCTTTTAAATTTGTATAAATCACAGGGCGACTGCAAGCCATATAATAAAATAACTTGATTGGCAAACTGCGGGTATTCTCGAAATCATTTACACGAAGGTCGAAAAACAAATCGTATTTCCCGATTTCATTACAAAAATCCATAAAAGGCAGTAAGTCTTTCTTTTGTATCGACAAGTTTTGAGGAATATCCGCTAAAACCTGATAATCTTTTGTTCCGCTTACGACTGTCAACGTGAATTTTGTTTCGGGATGATTTTCCGCCGTTTTTACCGCTACATTCAACATCTTATCAACGCCTTTATCAACAGTCAACGGTCCGGAATAAAACAAATTGCATTCCCCGCTAATATCTTTCTGCGGATAAGTCTTTATCCAATCAATATTTGCATAATACGAAAGATAAATATATTTTTTCCAAAAAAAGAAAAAGCGGAACGGTTTGGCTTTATAATATTCTCCAAAAATAAAAGCATCTGTAAGCCGGCCTGCATACAAGGAAAGCGAAGTGAGCAGCATTATTTTTATTATTTTCTTAAAAAAAGAAAGCCCGTTCACATTCTTTTTCGATGGATACCATTCGGTAATATCATACAGAATACGTATTTTTTTATGTTGCCTTTTGTATCTTTTTGCGGCAAAAATTGCGATGGGATTATCACAAATAATTATATCGGGATTACAATTAGAAAAACAATCCAGCAATTTACTCATGAGTAGCTTTTTAGATAATCCCGTCGAATCGAAGCATTGCGTATCAGGCAAGTTGCAGTCGTCCGTTAAAGCTGAAATGATAAAAACCTCATGTCCTGACTGTTTCAGCATTTCTGCAAGTTGGAAATAGACGCGGTCGTCTGCCGGATAATGTGCAATCAAAGCAAAGGCAATCTTCAAATTCATTTTTGTTTTTCAATTTTCAATACCGGAAACTGCTTCCTCCCAAAAATTCCCGCAACAGGGAAGTATTAGGCAATTCGTCAACATCAATATAATTGAAATAATAAAGGAATTTCAACAGGCGGTAGGCTTCCGAATATTCGGGATCAACAGGTGAAACCTGCGATAAAACGGGTTCGGCGGAGCGTCGCAAGGCGGCAAATTCGTAAATCATGGCAGAGTTGAACATGGCATCGGCTTCTTCCTGATAAGGGAAAATCCATTGGTCTTCGCCGCGTCTGACGCTCGCCCATCGGGCAATGGTTTCTTTGGCGGAATAATTCCGGAATTGATAATCGCGGACAATTCTGCGTAGCAGCCGGTTATCGGTAGTCGGAATCCAGTTGTGGTTGTCGAGCGATATGGTTGTCAAAGCCGAAACATAAATTTTATAGGTAATTGATGCGTCGATTTCCGGCAGGAGCAATGGATTCAGGGCATGGATTCCTTCCATAACCAAAACCGAATTTTCTTTCATTTGAATGGTGTTTCCCTTATATACCCGTTCTCCACGAGTAAAGTCGTAAGTTGGAAGCTCAACTGCTTCACCATTCAATATTCTTTTTAAATCTGCATTAAATGTTTTTAAATCAATTGCATGAAACGATTCATAATCATATTCTCCGGTTTCATCTCGAGGCGTATTGATGCGGTTCACATAATAATCGTCCAATGAAATACTGATAGGTCGCAAGGTATTGACCATCAACTCAATTTGAAGCCGTTTGCAAAAAGTCGTTTTTCCGGAGGAGGAAGGTCCGGAGATAAGAATAACACGGACGCCGTGCTGAAACCGGTTGGTGATTTCGTTTGCAATCTGAGAAATTTTTCGTTCCTGAAGCGCTTCCGAAATTTTTACCAAATCGGATATATGTCCTTGCCGGTTCGCTAAATTCAAATCGCCGACATTCCGCATTTGTATAGCTTTTTGGTAGGTCAGATACTCGCTGAAGATCGCCATCATTTTATCTTGCTGCACCATGGGTTGCAATTCGTCCGGCTTTTGCATATTCGGAACACGGAGTAATAATCCCTTGCCATATTTTTCCAGACCGAACAGATAAACAAAGCGGGCGCTGGGCAGTAAAGCGCCGTAATAATAATCGATATGACCGCCTAACAGATGGTAACGGCTGTAAATTTTTCCAAGCGTTTCCAGCAATAAGGCTTTATCCTCCATATTATTTTCACGGAAAAGCGCAACAACATCTTTGGTATGTCCCGAATAAGCTTCGAACGGCAAATCTTCCCTGATAATTTCCAGCATTCGCTGTTTTAGATTCTCCGCTACCTCCGTTGTAATTTCGGCAGGAATATCCAGATCGCAATAATAACCTTTGGAAACAGGGTGTTCGATGTATAGCTTTCCCTTTGGAAACAGGTCGTTAACCGCTTTCGATAAAATACAGCATAGCGAACGCACGTACGAACGCATCCCTGAAGGGTCGCTAATATCAATAAATTCTATGTCTTTAGGCGAATAGCATTGATAAGTCAACGAGCGGGATATGTTATTTACACGTGCGCCTGCCAAAGGGTTGGGTAATTTAATTTTCATTGCTTCAAAAATCTCAAGAAGCGAAATACCGGCTTCAAAATCTTGATAAGTATTGGTATTTTTACAGTAGATCCGAATCAAATTATTCATAAGGGAAAATATCGTTTTATACAAAATCTTATTTAAGATTACAAAATTATTAAAAATTTTGTTTCAAAGTTGTATCTTTACTAAAAAATTAAAGTTATGGCACAGAAAGATTTTATCAACAAACTGATACTTGGCGATCATCTCGCTGTTTTGCAGTTTTTAGCCTGTGTTGTTTGTTTGAACGATATTTTTCGCTTAATGTCTATTTTTTATACCACTTTGAGCGAAAAATAATTTTTATTTTTCGCTTTATCGTTATTTTTTCATACCTTTGCAGCGAAAAATAATGAGTGTATTTTATTATGAAAATTACAGGAAGACATAATGAACAAGCTAAATTTCAAGAATTTATAAATTCTGAATCATCTGAGTTTGTCGTTGTATTTGGGCGTCGAAGAGTACGATAAATCCCTGAGCTACTAAGGGCGCCTTTGGGAAATAAGGATTTTTAATCATTTTCATATTACTGATAATCAAGCAGATAAATATTAACCTGACGGCTATGGAGGGTGAACTATTTATCTCCCCGTCTTTGTCGTAACCTCAATAACCCCATTAGCGCCCCTCGCGCCATACATATTGCCTTCTTTCAATACCGTCACTTTGTCCACGTCGTTGATGTTTACGAAATTGAAGGAATCAACAATTTTTCCGTCAACAATATACAGAGGGGAGTTGTCGGCGTCGGCTTGTGTGGATGTTCCTCCGCGTATGGTTACGCCAACCGAGCCGTCGGCATTGAACAAAATCCTTAAGCCGGGAACACGTCCGGCAAGGGCGGAAAGGATGTCGTTTCCGTAGGTTCGCAATTCATCGCCCGAAATGACGGAACTGCTTGATGAAGACTTCTCCCGCTTTTCCGTTCCATAGCCTATTTGTATGATTTCTTCCTTTGCTTGAGCCAAATCGTAGTTGTAGTTGTCGTCTTTCAGTATGATTTTAAGAAAGTTATGTCCTGAAACAGGGATAGTCAGCAATTTGCTTTTGGGAAGCAACAGGGTCAAAGTGTCGTTCAGGCCGGCGCCGGGGATTACAAATATTCCGCTTCTGTCGGTCTTTGTATTTGCTTTCTTTTGACTGATGGCTACAGGCACGTTTTTCACGGGATTTCCTTTTTTGTTAACCACAAGCCCAACCAGCGTATCTGCCGGTTGGGTTGTTTCGGTATTTTGTGCCTGTAAGCCAAATGTCAAAGAAAACAGTATAATAACGGTTATTATTTTTGTTTTCATAATTCATAAGTTCCCTTCAGGGAATTTTGGGGTTAATCATGCGCCGCACCCGGATTGGGATTGGTGTTCTTTTCGTAAATATTAAAATCACAAAGCCAGATAGATTCGTTTTTCAATAAAGGGTCTTGCCCGACAGGATTTTTTGTCAGGTTTCCTCCGTTAAGACTGCGATAAATACCATACTTGTTCCGGATATAGGATGCGCCTTTTCTCCACATGTCGATATTCGAATCGGTATAGGTGAGCAGCACTTTTCCATCGCTTATTCGGGTAATCTGGCAGGAATAAAATCCGTTGTGTGTGTAATGGATTTCTTCGCGCACCTGAACCCATTCGCCTTCAAAATCGGCCATTGGCGCTTCTTTTACCGTTCCTTTACCAACGCCTGTATCGCCGTCAACCGAATGGATAATCTGTATTCGCTTGTTGCTGCCGTTACTGTTTGCCCGCGGAGTAATCGTGATAAGGGCGCTGCCGTTGTTAGGTCCGTCCTGCGCCTTCAACTGGTGAATATGGCAAAAAGCGCTTGTGGGTTGAAATCCGACCGGCAGTTTGAATTTCCATTCTATAATTTGCCATTCGTCGTAATTACCCTGTACTTTAGCCCATGTAGAGTTGTTGGTCGCCGATTTCATTTCATTACGCTGGCGATCTACGGTTGAAGAACTGCAACGGTCTCCGTCGATAACCGGAGTGATGTGAATATCTATCCGGAAGACATCCCTGTTCATTGTGCCGTCCCATTCCGCCATGCAGTGAACGTTATTGTCGTCGCCTCCGTAGCCTCCGCTGCAATGAGGATTTTCGCTGTAATCAAATCCGTAGTTTTTCATATAATTATTTACTCCGGAACGGGACTGTGTCAACGGAACCTGCGCCGCAAGCTCTTCCGAAGCGTTTAATGTCGTCATTAGCGCATATCCTTTGGCTTGCGTAACGGTAAAGTTTGCGGAAGCCAGTCCGTCGCTTGTTTCAAAAACAATGATTGAAGAGCGGTCGGCAGCTGTTGTATTTTCTGCTACAGAAAAAACTGCGGTGTTGTTTGTTTTTGTTTTAACGGTTACCCAGTCGTCGCCGGCAGGTATTTTTACGACCCAGTCAACTCCTGTGGTTACGGTTACCGTTGCCTCTCCGGCAGCAAAACCAAAGGTGGCATTTTCAGGACTTAATTCAATAGTCGGAATTACCGTCTTTTTCACCTGTGAAACGGAAAGGTCGGCTTTCACATCGGAACCTTTCAATTTAAAAGTTACGACTGTTGAGCGGCCGCTTTCAGTATTATTTTCCGCAAAGCCCAGTACCGCTTCGGTTTCTGTCTGCGACACCGCTGATACCCACGATTGCGCATCGCCGGGAATAATTACGTCCCAGTCGTCATTTGCAGAAACCCCTATTTTCAATTCGCCTCCGGCAGCCAAAGGCGTAACGGAAACCGGATCAATGGCAATATAAGGATCGGCACAAACTTGCATCACCGACACGGTTTTGCTTACTCCGCCCGCTGTCTTAACCGTAACAGAACCTTCACGGACAGCTTTTGTTTTATTATCCGTTACCGATATTTTCACCCTGTCGTTACCTTCTCCGTTGGCAGGCGAGCAGTCTAACCAGCTTTTGTCGCTTGATTCAACCGTCCATTTTGCATTTGTCGATAAACTGACATACTGATAACTCGACGCTTCGTTAAATTCGAGCTTTTCCGTATTTACATCAAGCGTATCGGGAGTTTTGTCTGCTTTATTATCGCCACAGGAAAGCCATAATAAAAACAGGATTACCGAAAAAAAACTTAACTTTTTCATTTAGACATAATTTATTTAATTTAAAAGGTCTGCCCACAGTCTAAAAAACTATGGGCAGAGCCTATACGCTATCCTCTTCAACTACTATCTAACCACTACTTTAGCTGAAGATGTATTACCCGAATTACCTACAAAACGAACCAGATATACGCCGGCCGATTTGACGGTTGCCAAATTGCTTAAGCCATTGACATAAGATTTATCAACAAGACTGCCTTTCAAATCATAAACAGCAGCCCACCCCTGAGTTTCGGAATACATTTTGATTTGTTTCCCGTCGCCCCAGACCGACAATGCCTGTATATTTACTTCCGGCATGCCGGTGAATACATAATCGGGATTGTCATAAGCGCCCATGGAGGGAGGAGATAAACGAGGAGCGCCCCGTTGATCGGTAGTAGGAATATTCAATCCTGCACTTGTGGCTGTTCCGGCTTTTAATACATCGCTATTGGAAGCAAGGGCAATTGTCGGAGTAGGACCGCCATTGTCGGCAAGAGTTCCATCTTTAAATACTTTGGTAGAGGCTACGTATGTTATATTACCTGCTCCCAATCCGATGTCTGCCGTTAAATTAGTCAATTCGAACAAAGAATAACTTACGGTTACGGGGTTTGTACCGTTATTGCTATTTCTGTCTATATCCCCTCTATCGGTATTGTTTGTTTTTGAAACGTTATTTATCACAATAGTATTTACAATATTGTGATAATTGTCGCCGGTATTATGAAGATAAATTCCTCCGCCTCTTGGGGCTGTATTATTAGCAAATGTACAGTTGATAATATTTGTCGGATGTCCGAGAAAAAGAGCGCCGCCTCTCCCTGAAGACGCATTATCAATAAAAGTGGAATTAATCAAAGCCAATCTTGCAGTACCATTTCCGGTAGAACCGAAAGCGCCGCCACCAATTGATGGAGTAGCATTTTCCGTACCGTCGGAATACAATAGTTTATTTCCTTCGAATGTACAATTAATAACCGTTATGTCCGAACCATGACTTACATAATATACTCCGCCGCCGCCGCTTGATGAGCTTGACGAAATGGTAGTGGTGCAATTTTTAAAATAGCAATTTTCAATTGTTACTTTAAATGCGCCTGCAGCCGTGTAAGCTGAACTGCCGCTGGAAATTACACCGCCACTATTTGTTGATTGAACATCCTGAATAATAAAGTTCTTTATTGTAACATCCAAACCATCGCTTCCGGCTCCATTTGCAATAGAAAAAAGGCGACTGCCGCTTTGAATCGTTAATTTCATCGGCTTACCTGTTGCCATATTCATGCCATCAATAGTCAATATTTTACCTGCTCCTGAAATAGAGATGCCGGTATCAAATGAAATCATATCTACCGGCGCCGCAATGTTAAATTTTATAACATCGCCCGACTGTGCATTTGCAACAGCATCCCTAAAAGTGCCGTCGCCGGAATCCAAAAAACTTGTCACAATAATATCCGCTGCTCTTGTGAAAGAAAATGCGGTAAATACTACAATCAATAAAGTAATAAATCGTTTCATAAAAATAATAATTTAATTGTTTAATAATAAATTTTTTAATATAGTTTTTATTTTATTCCCGTCATTGCGGAGGGCTTAATCCCCGCAACGACGGGAAGTTATTCTATAATCCGCCGAGTTCGCTATCCAAAAAGAAATATACATTATCTAAATATACTAATGTTTGAGCGGGATAAATATATTTATATTCTTTAACAGCCAGCGGGGCATCGCCGCAACTGGCTCTCCAGTTTTTAATCTGGTCGGTTTCAAATACTTTAACCCCTTCTACAAAAACCCTGACAATGTAGTCCTCCGTTACAGCCATGGCAATATTCCGTCCGACTTCTCCTTGCGGTTCAAAATATTTGAATGCGTCTGTTTTAATCGGTATGGCACACCAGCCCTGACTTTGAGGAATTCCTGCGCTTACATCGGCTCGTCTTGTCCACTGGAACCGAATAAAAGCGTCATAATCAACACCCGCAATGTATTTTACAGAATCATCGGGAGCGCTTCCTCCCACAGGCATATAAGTTACGCTTGACAAACAATGTTCTGCAGCGGGCCACCATTCCAAACGAAGTTCAGTGATAAAATAGGTGGGCGCTATAGTTGCCGAAGGAGTATTGCCGGTAATGGAATAAGCGCAATTATTGTCCTTGCCGGAGAAATATCTATCAGGTCTATTGAATGTTGCCGAGTCTGTTGGATACCTTGGCGTATTATCATTTGACGAGGTAGCGGTTACACCCACAATACCTACATCCGATTTAAACGAGAATGGAGGATATAAATCCGCTTTATTCATATTATAGCGTACTTCTCCGGAAGATTGACCAGTAGAGGTAGCGCTCACCCTCAGCTCCATCCGGTTGTTGGTGAGTTGTACGCTTGAGCTGCTTTGCGCCCATCCGGAAGGAACGGCATTACCGCTTTTCCCGTCGAATTTTTCGAAAAAGAAACCGGAAACAAGCACAACGGCTTCCCGCGTTTCACTGGCGCTTCCGCATTTTGCCGTGCATTTGATCGTGTAATATCCGGCTTGAGAGGGCGCTTGCCACCTGTTCAACTGATAGCCCTGTTCTTCTAAAAATTTTCCGCCGTCGCATTCCCAATAGAAATCAGCTATATCGGGATTACTCATATTGACAGCCATGGCTACCTGTACGGTTTGTCCATAGTAAAACTCATTTCCGAATACTTGCAGCGAGTCGATACTTACGCTATCCTTTTCGCGACAGGCAGTAAAAAACGCCACAGCGCTTATCGCCAAAAATAAATATTTCATTGTATTTCTCATAATCTTCATTTTTTACTTGTAAATAGGAAAAAGAGACATATCTAACTCATTGGGATAATCAAGATAACTGTCCATTACATGAATGTAAGAACCGTTAGGAATTTGCAAATTCGGGGTACGGGGCTTTACATCTACCTTGTAGTGAGAAGGAAAATTGTTCAGGTAAATAGACATAGCGCCTTCCCTTTTGATTTGCAACAACATATAACCATAAGACGACGACGACAGCGTTTGGAAAAAAGTAGAACGTCCCTGCGTTGCATTCGTTATCTCCATATACGACCAGCATCCTTTTACAATATGGTATAAAATCAAATCCTTGATCTGCTCTTTGGGATATACGTCCCAACTGAGGGGCATTATTTTTCTGACTCCGGTCGGATCGGTCGGGTCGGGAATCTGATGCGTGTACCAATAACTTAAATTGGATGCGGTAGCGTTAGTCAAACCCGTATTGGTTACCAATAATAAAGTTTGATTGGGCAGGTTGAACACGTTGGTATCAACTTCCGCATAATTTACGGCTTCTATCAATTGAGAAAACAAATCGGTTCTCGACTTGATAAAACTCCATCCCGACATTTTCACCTGATTATCGGATAAGCCTACCTGATCGTTGTAATCGTAGGGTTCCTGCAGTTTCAGTCCGAACAGATCGCATCCGGTCAATACAAGCGAAAATAGCGCCAGCGCCACTATATAAATATAATATCTTTTCATCATATAATCTGTTTTTATTAATAAATAAATGCTGTTACGTATTATTCCGAATAGGGGGGATTTTGATGTCCTTCCAACAGTGGATTATTGATAAACGCTTGATAATAAATTGGGAGCAGTTTCTTGCGAGGGTCTCCAAATCCATCAAGAGTCAAACCTTTCACGTTTTGCAGCGGTTTCATGTGACTGTCGATATAGAAATCAAAGATAGCAGTACCCGTATCGTCAGCCCTCAGCAAATCGAACCACCGGTTGCCTTCGCCGTAAAATTCCGCCTGGCGTTCTTCCAGGATACACCTTTCGCGCGAATGGTCGCCGATGCCGCGCTCTTCATTATAGTAAGCAATGTCGGCAATGACTCCGTTACCGCAGCGCTGGCGGATTTGGTTCACTATATCAAGCGCTTCCTGTCCGCGTCCCAGTTTGTTCAGAGCTTCGGCTCGCATCAGCATTACATCGGCAAAGCGGATGAGCGGCAGCTTATATTCACATTTTTCCTGAAGAGGAACATTGAATTTTAGAGTTGTTCCGGTAGTATCAGTAACAACGGTGTAGCTGCAAAATTTAACCAACTTCGTACCACGGGCAACAATTTGAGAACCGCCAACCATACCTGGGATAACTATCGCGTCGGGCGTAAGCGGAAACTTGTTGCTGTCATTATATATGCTGAGCGTATCCAGCACTCCCCACAAGCGTATATCGTTTTTATCTCTCAACAACAAGGCAAATAAATCTTTTGATACCCCGAATGTGGGATTTTTGTCGCTCGAACACAACCTTGCCCCATAGTCGTTCTTGTTATTTCCTGCCGTAACCGACCAGTTCAGTGTAAGCATGGATTCTGTAGAGGATTGGGGATCTATGAAAATATTTTTCCAGTTAGCCGGAGTTTTTACCAAACTGTATTTCTTGGTTCCAATAATAATATCGCTTATGTCCAATGCTTCCTTGTATTCTTTAAACCACATGTTAACGCTCATTTTCAATGCCATGGCCGACGCCTTGTTAAAATAGAAACAAGCAGAATTGGCAGGTAAAATAGTAGTTACATCCAAATCCAATTCATTAATAGCCGCTTGAAGGTCGCTTTCGATTAGCAGCGTTTTAATATCGTTTACCGGAGTCCGTGTGTGATATAAAGTTGCTTTGTTGCCATCCCATGACACTGTTATCAGAGGCACATCGCCCCATAACCGAATGGCATAGAAATACATCAATGCTCGAATGGCATGAAACTGTCCGCTATAATACGCTTTATTCGTTTCGGCAATATCCATTGCCGGCAATTTTTCAAGCGCCTTATTACAACGGTCAATTACAATATAAAGATTCGCCCAGTTGGTTTGGTCAAGATTGGACGTCAGTCCGTTCAACTGCCAGTAATCGGCATTATCATAAATAGTTGGATAAAAATTATCCGATCTCCCTTCTCCCCATAATGTATAGCATCCGCTATTCATTGCCGTTTGAATTCCTGCATAAGTTCCCGACATCCATGCTTTAACGTCATTTTCTGATGTCCAGTAGCTTCCTTCGCTGATATATCCCACCGGATTTTTTTCAAAGAAACTCTCTCTGCATGAATTGCACAAGATAAGAACAGCACTGCACAGCAATATTATTTTATTTATATATTTCATAATGCTTTAATTTATAATGTGATATTTATTCCAAAACCAATTTCCCGTTTTTTGGGATACTTTTGATTATCTACATTAGGACCTAACACGCCTCCGTTTACTATTTCAGGGTCATATCCCCTGTAATTAGTCCAGGTAAGCAAATTATTTCCATATACATATACCTGCATATATTGCATGAAGAATCTCCGCAACCATGCAGGATTCAACTGATAGGAAAGCCTCACTGTCTGTAAGCGGATATATGAAGCGTCTTCCAGGTACTTGCTGCTCATCTGGCGATTATTATCTGCGGTTGCATGAACGCTTGAAGTTTGCCCCGGTATATTCCACTGGGTAATATCGCCCGGATACCTCCATCCTTGAACCACAGCCCGCGGATCGGAATTGGATGTATTGTCACCGAAGTTCGATAAATTCCAAAGCAGGTAATTATAAATTGTACCGCCCCAACTGGCATATATGTTGAAATTCAATGTAAAATCCTTGTAACGCAGCGTATTGCTCCATCCTCCATACCAGTCGGCTTGCGCACAAGCCAAATCGAATTTGTCCTTTTCATCAATTATTCCGTTTCCATCATAATCTAACCATATATTATCGCCGCCTTTAAATGGATTTCCCTCTTTATCCAGTAGCTGCTTTACTTCTCCGTTATAGTCTCTGCCATTAGGATATTTATAACCAAGCACTTGAGGTTTTTGTTCGTTACTGAAAATGACATTTCCGTTCTTGTCTCTTGCGAAAACAGGGGTTAACCGGATTTTAAAATCCGGCGTGTAGGCGTTGCTTTCATTATAGGCATACACTCCCAAAAATTTGTGACCATAAAACATACCGGCTGGCTTTCCTTCCATAACATCAAAAGTACAACTGTTGGGACCATTGTAGATATAATTTCCGTCATATAGAGAAACGATGGTATTCCTGTTCTTTGTCCAGTTGATAGAAGTGCTCCATGTAAAATCTTTTGTTCTTACCGGCACAGCTACTATGCTTAATTCAATTCCTTTGTTATCCACAGTTCCCACATTTGTTTTCATGCTTGAATAGCCGCTTTCAAGAGGAGGAATAAAGTCGTTAAACAGATCCTTTGTTCTCTTCAAATACCAATCGCCTGTAAACGAAATTTTTCCGCCCAAAAATGTCAGGTCAACCCCAATGTCCGTTTGGTTGGTTTGTTCCCATTTTAAATAGATATTTCCTTTTCTTGTATCTGGATAAACGCCCACTACCCCCGAGTATGCATAATTTGATGTTGAAGCAAGGTAAAAACTGCGAGCGGCATATCTATTCAACGATGTGTTTGAACCAAGCCTGTCATTACCGGTTATACCCCAACTGCCGCGAATTTTAGCATCCGACAACACTGCTCTTGCCCAATCCATGAATTTCTCGTCCGAAAGACGCCATGCAACAGAAGCAGAAGGGAAAAATCCCCATCGGTTCTTGGGTCCAAAATTGGAAGAGCCGTCATAGCGTAAATTCGACCGGAATATGTATTTTCCCATATAGTCATAAGATACCCGTCCGAAATAAGAACCAATCTGACCGGGATAACCATACAGTTCGGTTTTAGAACTTACTGAAGTACCCTGAGGCACTTGCATTTCCGGAAATTTAAGCAGGTATGTATCATCTGTTATTGTCCTTACGGATGTATTATCTTCTTCACGGCTAATTCCAACTACAGCCGAAACATTGTGCACTTTTTTAAAAGACTGATCATAATTCAAATAGCTTTCCAGCAGAATATCCGTATAAAATCTTGTTTCATCGCCTCCGGCATCTGTACCATCAATAATTGCCTGTGTGCTGGTATATGTAAGCGGGGAGTTATATCTATGCCGAGCGCTGTAAGCTAAATTTGCAGTTGCCGCCCCTGTTAAAGTAAAATATTTTAGAAATTTTAATTCGGCGTTTTGATAAAGCGTACCTGAATATGCACGTGTTTCATCCACACGTTCGTACAATTCTATCAAAGGATTTCGCTTTCCGCTGGGATTAGAACTGCCGGCATCTACCAGCGTTCCGTCCGGAAAGTAAATAAGGGATTCTGTCGGTCGTCTGATAGCATTGTAAAAAGTGTTGCCTTCATTGATATTATTTCCCTTTTGAAAACCGGCGCTGATGTTGGTCGTAAATTTCAGGTAGTCGGTCGCCTGATACTCTACTTTTGAACGTCCGGTATAGCGGTTTGCATAACTGGTAAGGATGATACCCTTGTCGCCAAGATAACCCAAACTGGTGTATGTATTTAACTTTTTAGTACCTCCGGAAATAGATACATTTATATCATTTCTTACAGCCGTTTGGGAAATAATGTCCTGATAATCATTGCTGGTACGTCCCTGCAAATTTGTCGAGTCGGTTGTGGTGCGGGTGAAGTTGAAGCCCTGAGTTAATACCCTGCCCGATTGCACGGTATTTACAAAAATATCGCGTTCGAGACGATTCATTTGCGGCAGTTTGTTCGCCAAATAACCGTAAGAATTAATGTAGCGAACATCAACCCTTGGTTTTCCGTCTTTTCCCGATTTGGTGGTAATCACGATTACCCCTCCAGCAGCACGCGCTCCGTAAATAGCTGTTGAAGCGGCATCCTTCAAAATATCCATAGATAAAATATCATTCGGATTGATCATATCGATATTATCCATAATGATACCGTCAACCACATACAAAGGATCCGATCCGCCATCTCCGAATGAAGAAGCGCCTCGAATAACAATGCTCGACGTAGCGCCTGGCGCTCCCGACGACGCTGTAATCTGAACGCCGGCAGCTGTTCCCTGCAATGCCTGTATAAGATTAACAGGCTGCTTCTGTTCGATGGTTTTATCCGAAACAGAGGATACCGATCCCGATAGATTGCCTCTTTTTTGGGTTCCATACCCCATGACAACTACTTCGTTCAAATCATTGACATTCTCTTCCATTTTGACATCGACAGCGCTTCCGGTAACTTTCAACTCTTTAGTCAGATACCCCATATACTTAAATATTAAGGTATTGCCTTTGTCGGCGCTCACACTGTAGCTTCCATCAATATCAGTAACCGTACCTGCGGAGGTGCCTTTTACCATAACACTTGCTCCAATCAACGGTTCTCCCTGCAAATCAGTGACTCTTCCTTTCACTGTTTGCCCTTGAGCATTTATCGTAAATGCTCCCAACATAAAGATAATCCACGCCGCAAAAAAACGGTATATTTTTTTGCGCTGCACAGGATAATTTTTCTCTTCGTTGTTCTTCATACAAAAGGATTAAAAATTTGACATAATTTATTTTGTTTACTCAACTGAATTTAGAATTAATAGCAATTTTATAATTTTAAAAAAAATTCACATAGTATTTTGACGACAAAGCTATTGAATATACGGTAATCAATGATATAAAAATCAATCAAAAACTTGCAAAAATCAATCAAAATATATTTTGGGAACAAGGAAAAGCACGTAGCGCTTATGTCGCAATAAAAAAATGTGTTTGAAACAAAATTACAAATTTTTGATGCAGAATTGTAAATAATATCAATATTAATATGATATATTTGCAGTCACAAAATTTAATATAAATTAACCTTACTTAAACATATTTTTTGTCAACATTTTTTAATATGTTGATGTTAGGATTAATGTTATTTAATTTTATTATGTTTTATTAAAAAATAATTATTTCTATTATGAAGAAAAATTTTAAAAAAATCTTTCGTTTAACTGTGTTGTTATCATGCACTATGGTTATTTTCGGAGTAAACCCGATTTATGCTCAAAGAACGTCGGGGGAGATTTCGGGTGTTGTAAAAGACAAATCAACACAAGAAGTTCTTCCTTATGCCGTTGTCTTAATTAAAGGAACTCAGGTTAACGCGGTAACAGACCAAAACGGTTTATTCCGCCTTATTAATCTGGACCCCGGAGATTACATCCTTCAAATTTCTTTTCTCGGTTATGCAAAACAGGAAACGCCTGTCAGTTTGAGTCCCGGAGAAAAGAAAAGTATTGAGATTATCATGAGCGAGGCTATTGTTTCGCTTGGCGAGGTCACAGTTTCGGCTCAACGTATGGGGCAGAATGCCGCGATCAACCAGCGATTAAATTCAGACGCCCTGGTGAATGTCGTATCGAAAGACGCCATCAGGGAACTTCCGGATATTAATGCCGCAGAGGCTATAGGTCGCCTTCCGGGAGTATCGCTGACCCGTAGCGGCGGAGAAGGCTCTAAGGTAATCCTTCGCGGGCTGGATCCTAAATTTACCAGCGTAAGTATTAATGGTATATCGCAACCGGCAACGGATCTTGCGAGCGGCGCAGACCGTTCGGTCGATTTGAGCAATATTTCTCCGGAAATGCTTTCGGGTATTGAAGTTTACAAATCACCCACAGCCGATATGGATGGCGACGCTATTGCCGGGGTTGTAAATTTGGTCATTTCAAAAGCGCCGGATATTTCAAAAAATCAGTTTAGAGTTTATGGCGGATACAATGGCTTAACTAAATTATTCGGCGATTTCAAAGCGTCATGGGATTTCTCAAAGCGCTTTTTTGATAAGAAATTCGGGGTAATGGCGCAGGCTAATTACGACCGGAAAGATCGCAGTTCGAATGGGATTAGCCAGGGATATTATGTCCCCAATGCCTCTGATCCCGAAACGATGTATATATCCAGCGTAACGCTGACGGATATTGAGCAAACGACTAAACGTTACGGCATTTCGGCGTTTTTAGATTATCAGCTTGAAAATGCAAGCGTTTACCTGAACAATATATACAATGCTTCTCCCCGCGAAGCTTATAGTCAAACCGAAGCTTTCGACAGAAGTAACGGTCAAATAACTCACGATCTGAATTTGACGGAACAGAATACAATTTCTATAAATTCTTCATTGGGAGGTAATTTCAAATTGCCTATGATGAAAATAGACTGGAATCTGACAAGGGTTCAAACCCATGTAAATAATCCTTATGATATGGGGTTACAATTTCAGCAGCGATCTTTGTTAGACCCGAATACCGACTGGAGCGAGGTATTAGATCCGAATGTGTATATTGACAATACCGTTTTCAAAGGTAAAACGGATACTTTATCCAGAATAACTACCTATACTTTTACGCCTGATACCTTGAAACAGGTTAATTATATAGCAAAACTGGATATTGAAGTCCCATTTAAATTCGGCGACAAATTAGCCGGATTCTTAAAATTCGGAGGAAAATATCAAACGGAAAGCCGGACGCGCTCCGGGCAAAATTACAGAGACTGGTCAATCGCGCTATTTCAGGATCAGGTGACGAATATACATAATAATGATCCTCGCGATTTGGCATCAGACGCTAATAATATTCCTCTGATGTCGAATTTTTACGACACAAAGGGAAAAGATTTGATGAATAACCAGTATCACATGTATTCCTATATTCCTGAAAGCCAACTTCGCGACTGGTATAACTACCATTATAAAGTAGGCGATAGAGCAGCCGGAAATGAAATGGTTAACGATTTGGAAGGAAATGAAGACCGGTTTTATAAGGCTACCGAAAGGACTGCGGCTGCATACGTCATGTTAAAATTAAATTACGGTAGCTTTCTGACCTTGGTTCCGGGTTTACGTTACGAATATTCGAATAATGATTATACCGGCATATATTCGACATTAAGCAATTTTCCGTCAATAAGCGGATACTACAAACTTCAGGAATCCAATCAAACTTATGGAGAACTACTGCCAAGCATTCACCTGAAAGTTAATCCGATATCATGGATGGATATCCGTTTGTCGGCAGTGAAGACGCTGTCGCGCCCGAATTACATGTGGATGTTGCCGCGTTTAAGGTATCAGGCTAACTTTTTTCAGGTTTACAAATCAAATCCCGATTTGAAACATGCAACAGCATGGAACTACGACGCTTCCATAACAGTATATACCGGTAAATTCGGATTAATGTCGTTTGGAGGATACCTGAAAAATATCAATAATATGTTCTATCAAATCAGTGGAACATTGCGGTCCGATCAGGCGCTCGAACTTGGCTTGCCGGCACAGTCATTCTCACTGAATCAGGATTTTATCAATCTGAATGATTCCTATGTAAAAGGGTTGGAGTTTGAATACAATACGCACTTTAATTTCCTCCCTTCGCCGTTTAACCGCTTTGCCCTCGGATTTAACATCACCCGTTTGTGGTCGGGAACATATTATTTGTACTGGGATCAGGTAAACGGATTTGAAATGGTACGCGGACGTCCTATTTGGGGAGTTGACTTTAATAATTCTAAATTTGTTAAATTGAAAGACCGGATGCCATCTCAGGTTGATTTAACTTCAAATGTCTGGCTCGGATATGACTTTAAAGGATTTTCCACTCGCGCATCATTTGCATATCAAGGTACTCGTTTAACAAGTATTAATACGCAAAACGACAGTAAAGCATTCAATAATTATACGGCTTCCACCGCTCGCGTTGATTTCACGGCAAAGCAAAGAATCAATAAAACGTTTAGCATATTGTTAAACCTGAATAATTTAACGAATGAAACCGACAGAGGATACCGTTTTACAACCAATTATCCTACATATAAAAACATGTATGGATTTACGGGAGAACTTGGAGTTCAAATAAATTTATAATTCTAAAAATTCAAAAATCATGAATAGAAAATATAAAAACTTATTTCTTTTGGCAGTTATGCTCTTATTTGCGCATACAGCCATAATAGCGCAACAATATCTTAAAATTCCCGAAGCGAAACGTGTTGTTGAAATACAGGGAGTTTATGTTGATGAAACAGGGAAATATGATACTGCACAATTTCGGCTTGCAGATGATATCATCTTCAGAACCATCAAGGATGATGCGTCGAACCGCACGCTTGGCGACGGTACGGTATATGTGTTAAAGCGCAACAATGTTTATGTCTGTGCATCCACAATTGATCAACAATTTTTGGATATTTACATAAAGGGAGAAGATGGAGACGGGCGTATGCCACTGGTACTTCATAATAATCCTCCGGGAACAGGAACACAGGGACAACCTTTTATCAGGGCTCAGCAAAATACATATTTTGAAAATTTTGAATTTGACGCCCGGAATCCTGATAATTCCTATGGAAACAGAGCGCTTGATTTCAGAGGCCCCGGTGCAAGGGTAATTATTAAAGGATGCCGTTTTACCGACGACAGGGGAGGTGGCATCACCATTGAAGCAGCCGGTCTGAATTTAAAATTATATGTGTATGATTGTATTATCGGAAACCAGGGTCATTACCGTTCCCAGGGCGGTAACGGCAGGGCGGTAGATATCCGCTTGCCAAGTGGCGGCAATCTGGACTCTGTTGTTTTTATTAATAACACCATATATAATTTGACCGACCGTGTTGTTCGTTCCATGGGCGATATCACTAATTATATGATGTTTGATCATAATACGATCATCAACAATCAGGGAGTGCATGGAAGCATTCAGTTAGGAAATGCGAAAGAAGCTGTGGTTACCAATAATATTTTTGCAAACCCGTTGACTTTAGGCAATCGTAAATCGACAATAAACAACGCCAGAGGCGAACAGTCGCAAGAGCCTAATGATAAAACGCTTCCAGATGCAGCTTTTGCAATTGTAACGCACAACGGAATTAAGGGGAGGTTAACTCAGGCGGATATTATCGGGATAACGATGCGTAATAATAATATCTTTTTTGAACAGGAATTTCTTGATTTATTTGCAGCTCATCCCGAAATCTTTGACACTCCCACTGTCAGAGTTGCAAGCGATGCTGTTCTTGCCAATCTAAAAGGAGACCCTGCAAAAATGAGTTTTACGGAAAAATTGCCTTTTGATTATAATGACTCGGAAGCCGGTAATTTGGGTAAGGTTTCAAGTTATAAAGATTTGGTGGAAGTTACCAAAGCCTTTATTGAAGACCCTAATGCTGTGATATATCCTGAAAACTGGTCTTTAATTTATCCTCATGAATGGGATGCCGCTTATCCGACTTCCTCTATATCCTATACTGCCGCTGATGGCGGATATCCACTTGGCGATTTAAACTGGTTCCCCGACGATAAGGCAAAATGGATGTCGGGCGCATCGAAATCAGTAGCGTATGCAAGCAACTCTGCCGGAATTGAAATTAATCAAGCTTATCCTAATCCATTCGTATTTGAGGCGACTGTCAACTATTCGGTACTGTTTGATCAAACGATTGAGATAGGCGTATATAACTTCATGGGTCAGAAAGTTGGAACGATCAAAAGCGGGGACATGAAACAGGGCTCATACAGCGCTACATGGGATGGAAGAAGCAATAACGGCAGTACTTTGCCCTCTGGAATTTATTATTTCAGGATTACAGGCGCATCGGGACAGGCGGGTACAAAGTTGGTGAAAAAGTGATTATGACTTTAGCCGCGCCGGCCAATGCCAAAAGCGCCATATTCGACATAAGCGATGACCTTCGTCCGGCTATGTCTCGACAATGTTGGCGATGCCTCATTTTCCGGCGTCGCCATTACAATACAGTGAAAATTCGCTGATAGCCGGCGCACCTTCAGAGTCAAGTATCGTTATGCGTACTTTCCAAACGGTGACTTTTGGAAAAGTATGGACTTTACGCTGTCCTATAGTTTTGCCTTCTGCCAGAAGCGTGTAACCGCTATCAATCTGTCCTTCTATTTTGTATGCCCGCACATTGTTGATTCCTGCCGGTTCACTGATTATGAGTGCGTTTATTTCAAGCGGGCCTTCTGTGTCGATTTCAAGGTTTATTGAACGACGGCTTTCATCCGGTATCCAATAAGTATCGGTATTTCCGTCTATAGCTTTTTCGCCGCCAAATTTGCGCGGGTCGGCAGTGTCGGATTTATGCACGCTACTGGTATTAACAGGACGCAGGAAAGCAAGGTCTTTACCAAACTCGAAGTCTTCCGGCGTAGCAGGTTGCGGTTTTGGTTCGGGCATCACCGGATTTTCAAGCGCCAAAGCTGCCGGAGAGCAGGGCGCATAACCTGTTGCTTCAAGCGATTCAGGTCCGAGACGGGCGGCAAGTTGCGCAAGATAGAGGCTCACAGGAGCTACATGAACGCCATGCGATTCAAAAATGCCTTCAGGAAGTATGGGGTCTGTATCGAAATAGCGGGCTGTTTGTTCTCGCTCGCCGACACATCCTATAGCCCAGTTTAGGGTACCCGGCGGGTTTTGAACGATGAAAGTTGCAGCGGTGCAATTCCATACAACTCCCCAACCCATGCACCATCCATGTCCGGAACCGGCTACTCCGCGATTTGGAAAGTCGATGCCGCCATCCGGAGTACGGCAGTTATCGACGAGGAAACCGGTTGCCCAACGTTGGTGCGGTTGTATGCGGGAACCGCGACCGGTGAAGCTGGAATTAAGCACGACATTAGGACCGGTATTGTAACTGTTAGTCCAGACCCAGTAGGTATTACCTCCGTCGGAGCTGCACCTGTCGATGAGAATTTGACTTCCTTCGATGCTGAAGTCGGCAGGTTTAGAAGCGCCAAGATTAGGGAATGTGTGCGTGACATGGGTATCGCGGATAGTGATGCGGCGTCCGGCGATGGGGATGGTATTCATCGTTTCGATGCAATGCACATCATCGACCCAGCAATCTTGTCCACCGATGCGGATGCCCGAATATGGCGCGCTACCATAATCTGTCTCAAGGGGCGGGCATTGGATGCACAGGTGTTCTATTCCGATTTGGGAAAGAGGCATCACGGGTTCGCCGCCGGCAATGCGTAGAACTTCGACAGAGTCATTACTAAAATATTGCGAGTCGAAGGAATCCGACAGTGGAGCGTCGAGTGTGACAGTTTTGCCGTTGATTGCCGCTATGCGGCGGATATGAATGCTTTGCCGTCCGAGTCCGAGCCATGTTTGTGGGGCGTCGTTGCGAACCAAATCATCCATACCCATGAAATGAACCCATTCCTTTGTGGTAGGACGGCTAATCCGAATGATGTCGCCTACGGAAAAACCTTCAGTAGAGGCAACGTTAAAGGTATTTGTGCCGGAAGGCACATAACAGTCAACGATAAAGGTATGGATGTTTTTTGCGTCACTGCGTGCGCTGTCCAGTGTATTATCCGGATTGATGTTGATGGCAGGATATTTCCCTTCGCCATTCATCATAAGTATAGAGGTATTTTTCCCGTTGCTGCCGCTACCGCGCAATACAATGCCGCTGACGGATATTTTTATTGCCTTTGAGCAAAAATAGATGCCGGGTTCAAGCAACACAGCCCCGTGAAAGCCGTTTTTCAATGGTAAAGCAGCCACAGCGTCGATTGCCGCCTGAATAGATTCTGTGTCATCGGAGCCGTTGCCAAGCGGTCGCACGGTTTTTTTCACAGGCGCGTCAGGAAAAGCTACGCCTCCGCCCATATAGCCTGCGCTCGAAAAATCCATGATGCGATCGCCTTTCGGCGTAGTTTTATATATAAGTTTTCCATCCGGAGCAATGCTAACCCATTGACTTTGCCCGTGAATATCGGGTGTGATGCCGAAAACCTTATTGTTGAATAATATTATCAATGATACAATGATAATAGCGGTGGTTTTAATGTGCTTGTTCATTTTAGCAAAATTATAATTTCATATACACCAACTCAATTCCTTTGCCTTTTTCAGGGTTCAGATTTCTTGAATAACGGCGGCTTTCGTCATTATCCCAATGTTCGTGAACACCCAGACTGGTAACTTTTTGCCTTCCCTGCACGTATCGGCAACCGGAAGGCGGATTGTCGGGCGTTGCCATTTCGTGCAAATAGTCGTCGGCATTTTCGCGGATTATCATCCATGGACGATGTTCATTTTCAGGATCAACGTTGTTTTTCGTTTGAGAATACAGAATATCCAAACCTACGGAATCAAGAGCGACTCCGTCCTGTGAAGCCAAAATACAGGAGGGCCATTCAGGATTAGCGTAAGGATATACTTTGTTATAAAACGGAGCATTGGGAAAATGCACTGCATAAGAAGAATGTTTGCGGGCGGAATACAGTCCGTCCAGCATGAATAGAAGCGTTTTTCTCCCAAGGTTGGGCGATGCGGCAAGATCAACAAGCGGAGAATACGTATTTTTCTTAGCATCTCGGTTTGTATTCATAACAGCGTGTAAGTCAGACGGTCCCTGTATTGAGCCGAAAAGGTTTTTTCCGGTCATCGTCACTGCCGTTTGTCCTTCATCTCCTTTTTCCATATTGGAATAGGGATAGGAATGACATTTTAATATGGCAAGATTAACAAGATAAGTTGCATCTTTGATTTGTCGCGGAATATTTACGGCTTTTTCATAAGCAATTCCATTTGAGTATTCCATTCCTTTTACCCAATCGGGTTGTTCAATCCGGCTGAAATCTCCGTAAACAGGATGTTTCTGTGATTCTACAAATTCTTTTTCCTGCATGAAGCGGACGTCTTTGAAATCTGTCCAGACTTTTTTCAATATTTCGGAATAAACGTATCGTTTGGCGTCGTAAACAATTATGTTTTTTTCCGGAACTTTTGCATATTTAACTAATTGTTCGATTAAAGCATAAACGGTTTGCGGCGCAACATCGGTGTAATTATTATCCCTTTCCGGCTTGTTTGTGGAATTCATGTTTATTTTCACAGCGACAATTTCGCCCGTTTTGTAAGTTTTGTTTCCTCTTCCAAGCGATTTGTTGTGGTATTTGAACAATACATCCCAAGCTTCGTTGTATTTTGTTTTTCCGGTTAAAGAGGCGAGCGCCTGTCCTACCATTTGCGTCACTTTTTTCTGATCGGTGTTCTCGTCCATCCACCATGGACTTTCCATAGATTTCCAATCGCCGTTCCAATGGGCGGTTCCGGGCGCATGTATCCATGTCACTCTGCCGGGAAAAATTCCTTTGGCTGAGCCTAAAGGCTGATTGGTCATATCGGGTTTCCAATCAAATCTTGTTGCAGGTTTAACCTCCGGAACTTGCTGCATTCCGTTTGAATTCAGAATTTCTGATTTTGTAAAACCCGATGGCGCTACAGTCGCTAAAGCGCTAAATCCTAATTTTTTAATAAAGCTTCTTCTATTTGAATTCATAATAATTTAATTTTACCATTTACTATTTACCAGCGGTTATTCTCCTGAGCTTGAATCGGATTCAGGCATGATAAAAGGAGAATCGGGATTAAATAAAAAAGTTGTTTCATCTTACGTGCAATTCATAAACCTTTCCTTTTTCCGTCTGAAAATCCACCAAGAAAGTTTTTTTCAGTTCCAATTCCGGCGATTTACCCGAATAATCGCCGACAATCAATTGAAGCGGTTGTGCGATGGAATAAAACGGATTCGGATTATTTCCTTCGGCAGGTTTCGTTGAGGCATTTCTACAGGACAAGTCCTGCCGGCTCCGGATGCGGCAATTTCCTCCCAGCAACGAATGAATCTGAGCTTTGACTAATTTTCCATTTTTCCATTCCATATCAACCGTAAAGCCGCCACGAGCGCGAAGTCCTTTAACGGAACCGTCTTTCCATGCGTCCGGCAATGCCGGAAGCAGATATATTTCTCCAGCATGGCTTTGCAGTAACATCTCCGTTATTCCGGCAGTACCGCCGAAATTACCGTCGATTTGAAAAGGAGGATGCGCATCGAAAAGATTGGAGTACGTACCGCCGCCTCTGACGGAAACATCTGTTGCATCCACATGCTTCAAGCCGTTCTTTAGCATCAGGTAGGCATGATTTCCATCTTCCAGACGCGCCCAGAAATTGACTTTCCATGCCATCGCCCAGCCGGTGCCTCCATCGCCCCTGAGAAGAAGCGTTTGTTTTGCAGCAGCCGCTAAATCGGGATTAACGCGGGGAAGAATTTCTTTTCCCGGATGTAATCCGAATAAATGCGATACATGCCTGTGCTGCGGATCGACGTCTTCAAAATCTTTGTACCATTCCTGCAATTGACCTTTTGACCCTAAATGCGGAGGATACAATTTATCCCTGACGGTTTCCAATCTTTTTCTGAAATCCTCATCGGTATTCAAAACTTTGGAAGCGGCGATGCAATTGTTAAATAAATCGCGGATAATCGCCATATCCATAGCGCTTGCCTTACTGATTTGTCCGATTTGTTCCTTGCCTTTCGGGTCAATATACTTGAATGTGTTTTCGGGAGAAGATGAAGGATTCGTCACCCAATAACCGGAATCATCCGGCTGCAACCATTCGAGCATAAATTCGGCGGCTCCTTTCATCAAGGGATATGCTTCGTTTTTCAGAAATTCGATATCGCCTCCAAACGCATAATGTTCCCAAAGATGCTGCGAAAACCATGCGCCTGCCATGGGCCAGCACGACCAGCGGGGCGACGACGA
>Ga0123357_10001569_pt1 | contig 24399 bp, 11 predicted proteins | sample TergutEmb28metaG_FD_89873 | JGI IMG/M metagenome (GOLD analysis project Ga0123357, IMG submission 89873) | Embiratermes neotenicus P4 segment gut microbial communities from Petit-Saut dam, French Guiana - Emb289 P4 | ecosystem: Host-associated > Arthropoda: Insects > Digestive system > Gut ...
AAATGGCGTCTGTGGCTTCTCAATTGATAGAGGAAGTCACTGCACATGCGCAAAGTGACAGTCTCGAGGATGCGCGAGAGATATGCGCAGACGGTACTTACTTTCCGAATAACCTACGTATATGGTACATTATGGACACTGCAACAGTAAACTGAAAACTTACTTTTGCAGTTTTCTCATAACTTTGTACATATATAAGGTGAGTTTCTCATGACATTAAATTGACTGGAAGTAGTGTAGTTGGTATAGTGACTGGGCTATGGGCTGGTTGTCTGAGGAATCATGGTTTAATTCCCAGCAGGGTCAAGAAATTTCTTTTCCCTACAACATTGAGACTAGCTCTGAGACCTACCCAGCCTCTTCTTCAATGGATACAGGGTGCCCTACCCTGGGTAAAGCGGTGGTTGGGGTAGGAAGCAGACCACTCACCTGCATCAAGTTCTGAGGGTGTGAATGGGTGGAGCTATAATACCACTCCCCTCTATGCTGTGTGGCATTCACAGGGACTGTACTGTGGCAGTGTGTATTAGGTTATGATCTGCTGAGGTGTTGAGTGTTATACTTTGGTGGATGGGTACTCCTGTATACCTCGAAGGTGGAGGTAGCAGGGTTTTTGAAAAAATTAGTACATACCTTTCAAATTGCATGGCATGACACCCTGGAAGACCATTCTTATACAGGGACTGTAAAATGTCGAATTGGATGTCAAGGTATCAAGAAGTTCATATTACAAACAATTTTTATGTAAGAGTGGAACCTGTATGTATGTTATATATCTATCTACAAAGAAGACCTCTTTATACTCAAAACTTTGTTTGAGCATGACAGACTGTATGAGTATAGTCCATATTATCTGTGTATGGATTATCTAGTGTGCAGATTTTGCATGCACTTTTTAAATATCAAATTACACATATTCCTAAATCAGACACGTATGAATTAGTCTGTAGTCCTTTCCCATGTTTGAACAAGATTATGACTGTTTCACCAGGTGTGAAAGGAAAAAGAGGGCAAATGAAGAATGGAGTGAGATTTGGGTAGTAGGTGCTTGACCTTGTTGTATGTGTGTTCTTTGCCTTACTACTAGTCACTGTAATTTCAGTACACTGTAGTGTACTTCACCTATTGCAGAAGTGTAATTGGTAAGTGTATGAACTCTAGGTGAAATGGTTGAAAAATTGATTTTCTGCAATTTTTTGTGCATCTTTTCCCTTACAGATAATTGGACTATGCTGTATATCTGTATGGACTTTTCACCTGTAGGTAATGAAACACTAATATTGGAAGTTGTTATGTACAAACCTCATAAACAATTACAGCATGAAATTAAACATTTCTGTTCTGTTGCCAGTGGAAACTACGGCAAGGATGGGGAATTGTTCTGACATGCCAAGTGGAGGACTTTTGAAATGAGCATGTGATATGTTTGTTGAGGAACATTTTCAAGTTCAGAAGCTGGCTAAATATGTGTGTATATATATATATATATCAACTGTTGGAAATGAGAGAACTTACTGTGTAAATATGACAGAGTACATAGAAATATAAACACCATGGAGCAGGGTCCTCTGTGAAAGTTAACTGTATTCTAATTTAAAGAGTAAACATCAGTGATGGTCCATACACAGTGTCCTAAACCTGGCTAATGTTCTAGAGGTGATGTGACATGCAACATGCCAATCTGGAATTGAGGTAGAGGCAATTAAAATGCTTGGAGACTGAGATGTTGAATTTCTGTTGAAATCCATATTGTTATTGTAATTGTTTTCTTTAACTTTAATGCAGTTACAGTTCTTTCTTTATGTTGTGTATGAACAAGTAAGTTAGTGCCAAGAGATGGTATTATTAATGTCTGAACACTACTGCTGAATGGATTGAATTGCTCCCAGGTCATATTTTCCCACCCCAATGATCCCACCGCTATATTAACCCTTGTTCCTAAAAATCTGGCTTGTCCTCTAGATACTAGTGATAACTAGGAAACACGTGAATAGCACCAAGGAGACTGGTGTAGCAGGAACATTCCAGGCTTGTGTTTGGTTGCTGCCCATTTCAAATCTTTGCCATGACAGTGGCTATTTTGACTGAGGTTTTTCTGTGCCTCAGCTCAGTCCCTCCAGACAAGTGCTTGAACAATGCCTGAATTGGACCATAACTGGTTCCTTCTGAGTCTTTTTTACTTTGTCTTCCACCTGCTGTCCTAACACTGAGCTATATAATCTCATAAAATTGACCACAAAAAAGGAACATGATGCCTATTTCATAGTCGGGGGTATTTGGTTGTAATATCAGTTCCAAGATCTGCTAGCCTGATGAGCTTTTTATAGTTTTCTTTATGCCTTCTAGGTAATGCTGGGATAATTCATTAAAAAGGGTCACAACCACTACCTTTCACATCCTTTCTAAGTCATATTCACCACTCACCACGCTATTTAACACTGTAATGATTTTCCTTTCATTTCAATTTCAAGTTGAAAATTGGACAATGGAAACTAACTCCCTGTCTTTTGGAATGTGATGCCATGTTGTCTGATAGCCAGTTGCATTTGTGAGAACTGCAGTTGTCTTATTCACTGATATTTTGTCAGCAGTGTAGAGGTTCCAGTTAAGGAACTTGCATTTTATAGAATGTATAGTATAACAGTTTCATGTACTGTGATTATTTTTGCATTTCTAACTTCTACTTACAAGCCTGTATCTTATGTTGCATTTACAAATGAAGATAAATAGATAATTTTGTTGCTTTTAATTTTTTTTTAGTTACTTTAAAAGTATGCGTAAAGTCACACACAAGTTTTATTTCCAACCACTGCAGAAAGCTAGCTTTTACGCACCTACAGAGTGGGGGCACGAAGCTGATCATAGACATCCAGCATTGCTACAAGTTACTAAACAATGAATCTATACGCCCACTACCTCATATGTCTACATGGCATGTTGTTTAAGCACAAGTGACAACTTTATGTTGATGATCACATTAATTGAGCACCATGTCATTAAGGTGTATGGAGGAATAGAGGTGTGTCTGCAGGCATTATTAACTTTGCCACTAGATAGAGGTGAGTGTTCAGCTTCATGCTAGAGTCACTTGATGTCTGTTGGGAAGGAAATGTGGTTGCCTTTAGATAGGAGGCTGGTCGGCCAACTGGGACTCACAGCTGGGTCATCCTCCCCACAGTCCAGCCACTGCACTTAATGAACTGCTGCTGCCCCTATCACTGATTATTGTATGTAATTTTATTGATTACTTCCCAAAGGAAGTGAGAGTAATTTTATTGTTCCAGAACTGGAAGGTGGAATCATGCCACACATGCCCTGTGCCCCAGTCTGTAGAATAAGGTTATTCTGACCTCTGTTTTTTCACCTCTCCAGTTGGCTGAAACAACAGTTACACTTCTGTCACAGCAGTTTCCTGGACATATGCCCTCATTATGATTAGGTGCAGGTATGCAAAAAAAACCCTTGTTTTAAATTAAAAAAGACTGGCAGTTAGTATTATATAGTTCCAAATACATCACTATATCCACCAGTTCTCTAAAACAATCATGTCAGACTGGATAGTGAATGTGGGCTGCAGTGAGCCAAAAAATATTGAGGTTGGGCTGCAAATTTTTTAAATGTAAATATACAGGTAAAGGTAATAGGTAAAGCAATGCCTGGGCAGGCCCTGAGGGCTCCAGGAGGATGAGGCACCAAAATTTTAAAACAATCGGCACATGCTGGATACCTAAGGCTTTAGACACCACATTCAGAAAATGCAATACTTATTGCTTTTCCACTGTCACTCGCACACAGCATGATTAGTATTCAGAATTTAATTTGATTCCCATAGTGTTTACGTTTTTCTAAAGATCGAACGATTTAAATGCAAGTTTGTGGTCCGATTTTCAGTGCAGTGAAGTAAGTTACTCGTCTACTACTTAGACCCAAATGACTGGCACAATAATTTGTGTATGTCATTTGGTAATAGCATATTTATACTTATACTGTATTATTGTCATTATTTACCCTGGACTTAAGAAAGATGATCCTAGCCATCGCTGCATTGGAAAAGCTGTAAGGAATGCGAGCAATTAATAGGAATGTCATTATTTTTGACAGGTGGATGAAATTACTATCTGAAACTGACTATGGTAGTGGCTAAAAGAATCATTGCGTTTTTTTCCGGAAACATGTCCAGACATAGACATGTAGGTTTAGATTGAGTATCAAAAAATGTATATGGATGCATGAAAATATGAAATACCGGCAAATTCTGCGTTTGCTAATGTTGTGTAAATTGTGACTAGGAATGTTTCTGTCTTATCTGAGGAAAATTTTGTTGTTGCTATTTGATAACAGTCCAGGATTCGATGTTAGGTTGTGTTGATAGTTTTCTAATAGAAGCAAAATATTGCTTTCCCCTGGAAGGCTCTGCATCAGAGCTTGAAACACACCTTCATATGTAACTTTTTTCAGAAAACATAGGTTGGCCTGAGAAGAGGCTAATTAATGTGGCAACCCAAATTTTGGCAGCATTGTCAAACCTGACCCTGGGGACATAATGTGAAAAATATTCTCAAATAAGCCCCTCCTCCTCCAAAATGTCCCATTTGTCAAAATATCATAAATGTGGTTAATGTACCTATGCTGTACCTGCTACTGGACAAGTTGAAATTTTAGCTCTTTTTTGTAACAGCTCCTCCAAGAGCTGAGTTTTTATACTGCTGTTTCTTTAGTAGTGAGCAAGGTAATGTAATCATTGCATACACACCTTTATTTCAGCTTAGCTCTCTTCTTGTGTCTTATGTAATACAAGCCATACTCTGGGGAAATGATAGTCAAATATGAAATCCTGTAATAAAATATGCATATTTTTCACCTTCATTATGTAGACAGGCTTGACTTTCAAACTTCTTGTTGGAAGGTTCCATAACAGGTGTAGCATGTATGCCCAAAATATAGTGATCCAATAATATAAACACTTTGAAACAATATTTTGGGTGTTCTAACACCAACACTTTTTATGCAACAATTTCTGACAACATAATAATCACATGGAATCACTGTACAAACTGTGTAAGCAAAATGTTGATATTGGTATTAAAGGTTGTTTTCAAGAAATTCTAGTGTTTTTTAAAACTGTGTCTGAAAAGAAGAACTATATCTCAATTGTTCATTGCAAGCATCAAAATTCCAGCCACCACGTCCGTTCCCTGAAGTAATGTGGAGTGAACATGTAATACATGTAGGTACAATAGTTATTGAAATATTAAAACTCAGGGACACTTGAAAGCAATTAATTAATCTGCAGAAGTAAGTTTTCAGATTTCTTTTTTTATCTGCGGAATCTAAAAACGCACCACTTAACTGCTCAAAATGATCCAGATGCATATGAAGAGAGCTCAAAATTTGAAGAAACTGAGGAAACAAATCTGAATGCAGTAGCACATTGATTCTCAAACCTTTTTCCTGATATACCACTAAATCAAATTTAACAATCGCAGTATACCACCAATAATTTTTTTGGTATTTAAACAAAAAAGAATAAAACTTGAAAACTGGCTGTTAGCAGAGATGAGTTATATAATGTTGCCAGCCATACTGTCTGTTACCAAATATATGTGCTGTATGGTGTTTAACTTATTGCTAAAACCTCTTTACCCTATCTTATATTTTGATTTTTCTATTAAGGCTGCATACCAATAAACAATGGTTAGTATACCAGTACTGGTACATGTAGGACTACAGTTTGAGAAAACAAACAGTAGCACAAATCACCCCTAACTTGGTGGAACACTTGAAAGGGGACAGTACTTTTCGGTCATCGTTGGAGCAACATACCATGCACGCACATATGGAGTTTTGATGACCAATAATATAAGGTGGAGAGTTTCATTACTCACTTCTCTGATGAGAGCAGAGATGATTCTCACTTGTCATTAAAATACGTGATGCAACTGTTAATCCAACGAAGTTTTACTGCCTTCCATCACCATTCCTTCCACTTTGTATGCCAATAATCTGATAATCCCCTTCCCAATTTTTTTTATTCCTTGTTACCTCTAGTCTGGACACCTATATATTTCATCAGGAGGATTTTTTTTAACAGGTTTACCTAGAATGCACTGCAGAAATTCAGTGTTGGTGCTTCAGCCTGTTTTCAGGCTATGGACTCCCTGATCTTTTGCCTGCAACTTTCGTTGTTCCTTGCTGATGTTTTCCAGTTCTGTATCTGGAGAAAATCTACAGTATCTCTCCTAACAGCATCCTCATATTCACCTCTAGGCTTTTTCACAGGCCTTCTTCTTCCAGATCATCCTCCCATTATGCTGTTGGGGATATGAGGATCATCCATCCTTACTATGATACCAGCCCACTGTATTTCCTTCAGGTGTAAAAGTTTTGAAAGCACCAAACCATCATACAGACTGTAGATCAGAAATTCAATACATAAAATAAATTTACATAACTATGAGTATACTATTGGTCTATATGCTTGGCTAATAACAATAAGAAAATTTATTTGATAAACTTCTTCAGATCGTGGTCATCTGGAGAGTATTGTGCATAGTTTGGTAGATAGATACTAACCTTTTGGAGAAACCTGTTGCTTCCATCTTCAGGCAAGAAGTAACTACACTGTGAGATAGCAGAAGACAGTAATCATAGTGTTCATTATTGTGCGAATCTCAAATTTTGGGTTATCTTAAGTATTCAGAGGTTCCGTTTAAAAGAAGATGTTTATAAATACAAATAATAAACACATGATAATACATAAATATTTCTTTTTACATTGTTTTGTGTCATCATTTTTTAAGGGCTAACTTGGTGGTATAAAAATTGCCATGCATGCACAGCTTGCATTTCCTCAAAATATTAAAGGTAATGTAGCTCATAATAAAGGAATGCTGAGTGTACAAAATATGAGGCATTGTTTTGAAGAATATTGAAACGTAAGTATTACTTCAATAACAAATTTTATTGAATATAAATAGCATCATTTCAGCAGTTTGCTCTCAAAAACACTAATGGACTAGGTTATCTGGTTTACTATTTTTGTGTCTTTTCCTTTATGAATAAACTCACATTTTGCATAACATACTGACAAGGAGCAAGGCTGCTTCCATGCTGTTGCATGTGTGTGATAATGGAAGGAGAACAGAATATTTTACTACATATGATAGGAAGGAAGGATGGAGAAGGAAATGCTTTGAGACAGAGATGGACATGCCCAGTCCAACCGTGTTGGATGGCTGATGGGCTTCTGAGGGAAGAAACCAACAATCACCAGGCCGTGACAACAACATGCTGCATGGTCCTATGACAAACATATGGTGCATGGACTTACAGCTCATACATACCAAGTATAAAATAAATTACCAGACATATTCTGCATTGTTTCAGCAACTGTACAACTTCCTGCCATAATCATGAGGTCTGGATAGAAATACACGAGCCATGCCTGTGTCAAAATTGCTCGACTCAAAAAGTCGAAATGTACCACTCCACTGACTCACAGAATCAATCTTTCATATTAATTACATACACAAAACTCCCTGCATTTCCCTCTGATATACTGTAGTTGCAGTGGTACTTATTAAAAAACATGCTGCCATATGTACAGTACATTGTTACATGGTTGCATGTTGCTTTGTAAGCTGCAGTAATATGCTACAGTACTGACACATTTCATGCGGTAACATCTGTTCAGGGTAATACCTCAATTTCATACTGTCTGTCTCTTTTTCTTCTTATATGATGAGTACAATGAACGGTACTGAGGTGGGATTTTTCTCGTGGGGGGAGGGGGAAAAAAGACGTATGATTTCTTTATATGTCAAGCAATTGTCAGGTATAAAAAACGGAATACGACAACGAACTTTAAATGACAACTAGATCAATTATTGTTTGTAATTCTCATTTATGAACACTTGTACTGCGTTGAAAAACCACTTGGTGCCATTTGATAGGCTGTTCCTCTTTGCATCTTGGCACATATTTTGCATCCAAAGGCACTGCTTCTCTTTCTTTGCAATACAAATAGCAGGAATGAGACCGCAACATAGCAGCTTCTTATCACATCACCTGTCTGGGACACGAGAAACAACAAAGACTTGCTCAAAAAAATTACGATAACAACACAGCCATACGTTATTTCCTCCTGTCCAGAAACCAATACCTGTTGTGGCTCTTTTCACGAACTGTCACACTTACAGCTTGCTATGTCACTTTGGTCGGCGGAAATACCGCAGAACAATGTATCCAAGAATCCGGAATATAAGAAGGAACAGAAGTAGCACCAGAGTGTTGGCCCAGAGAGGTAAGCTGGCACCCTGTGCTTCCAAGATGGCAGAGACCGGAATGTGAGAAGAAGAGCTGTTCGTGCAGACATCAAACTTGGACTGTGTGGCACATCTGCAAGAAAGAGGTGTAAAATAGTAAACTTTTACACTATTACGTGAACTTAATCTCTTAGGTCTTGAACCAATTGTATGATAATCTTCATGTCATATTACTGCTGCTTATGGGTTTCATATTTTATCTTGAGAAACGATTGTAACATCTAAATATACAGCAAAATCCAGTCAAGACGTTTCCTTGCAAAAATTTAACATAAGATGCTTGTTAAGTGGGTAGACATGTTAAAGGATTAGGCCTGAAAATGTGCCATTATTTTGTAATTCTATACTAATGCAGACATTCACTTTACTACAGTATTGTTCCGTATCAATCCTGCAATGAATGATTAATTTTTATTGTCAAACCACATTTTAATTTTTACTTTCTTCCACAATTTTGATCCATTCTTTAATTTCAGACAACAAAAAAAATTTTTTACGAGCACAACTGGTAGAAGAAAAGAGCGATTTGCTTGAATTACTTTATAAATACTAATTCTAAATCCTCAATTTTGTTATTTCCATCTTTTTCCGGCTTCACATTTCACTTGTGTATGTACTCTCTTATGATATGATATAACTGTGTTTAAAGTTGACGGAGTGATGGCAGGTTTTTCAGCGACTTTTGAGTGAAGAGCACCTGGGGTATCATCCACTTTGTTTGCAGTCTTCAGATTGTATTGAATGGAGACTGGCTCATATTTTACGCCATATTGATGAAGTATTCAGTAATTAATCACTCTACAGATGAAAATGTACACACATGTTCAATGTCAAAATGAACACAAATGTATATAAATTTTACAAACACAATACTTCAAATTATTATAATTGAAATAAAAGAGTTACAGAGATTCCACATGCTCCACTAAACCCCTGCTCCTTCATCTTGTAGACTCTCCATGTGTACGAGTCTGTCTTGCTCTGATTTTAAGTGCTGTCGAAAGCCATTATCAAGATGCTGATGTTCTTACCTTAGTATACACAGAGACATACATACTTACTTAATTACTTACTTAACTCACAACTTGTTAGCAGTAACAAACAATGATTGACAAAAGCTGATATTACCATGGTAATCTGTTACAAGCCTCATAATAGTAACTGGTGTCAAACCCTAACAGTCTTCACAAACACTGCCCACACACTAATCAACAAAATATATTGCACATTTCACAAGTAATCTACATATATGAAATGCATGTTTGGAAACAACAATGGAGTTTAGCTTTTAGGAGCTGACAGTACCATTCTGTCATTCTATGTTCGAAACAAAGTGAATGATTGGGAACTAGGAGAATTTAAAATTCTGATGCTGAAAATATATTAAAGGGGAGAAGAGTTTGCTGCAACACGAATTTTTATGCTTTGTAGGCAGAAGTCCTTTTAAATGTGAAACATATTAAACAGAGGAAGTACATGTCAGTCATATGGTATAACTTCAGTACTAAATTATTCTAGCATCTAAGGCAGGAAATGTCTTACATGGTGTCATCTTAAATGAGTTTCACTCTACTACAATTCACTGTCAAGTATTAAAACAGAACAATTGCTTATGATACAAAAATTCATTAACAACTAAACAAATTCTGATATTGATATTTGACAGCATGTAGCACTGTTTATTATACAACTTTCTATTGTACTGTTGTTCTGAGAGTATGAACATATCATGATATGTGAGCTGATTATTTTTGAAAGAAAAGTGTGTAAAAGAATTTTAGGCCCAGTATCTGACACTAAAAAAGGAAACTGGAGGATAATGACCAATAAAGAAATTTATGAAAGTGTTAAAAAAACCTACTATAATAGAGACAATAAGGCTAAATAGATTACGTTGGTTTGAGCATGTACACAGAATTGAAGAAAATAGAATTCCCAGAAGTATATTATATACTAATTGAGAACAACAAGATTGAGAGGTAGACCAAGAAATAGATGGCAAGATGAGGTGAGAGAGGATGGAAGAATAATTGGTGGAGAAGGGTGGCAGGAAAAAGTACATGACAGAGAGGAATGGAAGAAGCTCCTGAGAACAGCAAGGAACTGTCTCATTCTGCACATGCCAATGGAATGAATGAATGAGTTGATTATCCCCTTTTAATGAATAGATTGGTACCTCCTTAATTATTGCAAATGCAGACAAAAGTAAGAAATATAAAATTTGTAGTCCTTGCAGCAGGCACAGCTTTCTGGGAATGATAAATGTAGAATGATAAACAAGTACCTACTGCCTTCATCTACAAGGTATTCTGCCCTAAAATGTTATAACCCATTTACCAAACTGCAAGCCATCACATGCCACAGGATGGGTAAAAATGTTTGCATTATGCCATGAAGGCATCAAAGGAACATGGAAGTAGAGCTTCATGCATGATTAACCATGGTACTAGCTGTGTAAATTGCTTATTAACAGTTGCTCCTGAACTCTTATACGAAGATGAAGTTCTCCCTTGCATGTGGTTCACAGAACCAGGTTGGATGGTGGAAAATGTAATTAAAAGTTTCCCTGTATGAGTGTTACTGCAGAAGACTCCAATACTAACAAGTTAGTCTACTTACTTTATTGGTGTGTCTTCACTGAATTCTACAATCTGCATGTTCTGGTAGGCATAGTGGACCATGCTCAAATACTGCATCCACTTGAGCCATGGTGGGATATTTGTTGCGAGGTATCCACCAAATAATTGCGTTGCAAGCGTGTATAGGGCGCTGATAGTGATGGATACCTGCATGTCCATACAAGATGCTCCCACGAAGAACCCAACACTCTAAAAACATTCAGCAAATGCATCAGACGACATCTTACTGAAACAGAACACTATTCCTTTATGCTCATTAGAAGATCCATTATTGTCATATGAACCCTTTGAACTTCATTTCATTTTCTTAACTTTTTTTCAAAATATCAGTTTATGGATAGGGTACCTAGGTTTAAATTCACACATGCTTTATATATATATATATATTCAGCTCTGTCACAGTAATGATGCAGATGTCTGCATTTTGGTGTGGTAGGTGTGCAACAATATGGTGAAATTCCTGTCAGTGACATTCATATATTTCTCATACCTTCTGTGCAGCATACGGAAGACAGACTTACAACACTTCATCCTGAACATTTTTTAGATACAATTACACTACTAGTCTGGTTGCCATCAACAGGCAATGCCAAAATTTCCAAAACAGTGCACGTTTTATTGTAGATCTAAAGCCAGAATTGTGTTAATTTCTTAACAAAAATACATTTAATAACATAAGAAGAAGACACGCAATGTACATATAACATAACAATAAGGTGTGTTTGCATAACCATTGTTGCAGTGGAAAAGCAATAAGTATTACATATTCTGGGTGCGTGTCTACAGCCTTAGATATCCAGCATGCAAAGCATGTGCACCATAGCACATTGTCAACTGTGGTCTCTCCGAGTGTACCATATTTTTGCACAGTGTCTCACATGTGGCACAATTTATGAAAAATGCTACTGAACACAAAATTTGCCTTTTTTTTCACCCCCTACAACTTTTACCTAAAACATTTCTCATCCTAAGAAGAATTTGGCAAGATGCTATAATAAATGTACACAGGTCGTCATCTAAAGTACCCCTTACTCTTGTCAGATTTTAATGAAACTTGAATTTTCTTGACAGTGTTTCAAAAGATCCTCAAGTACCATATTTAAAAAAAAATTAGTCCAGTGGGAGCCGAGTTGTTCCATGCAGATGGGCAGGTGGACAGAGAGACAGACATGCTGAAACTTATAGTCACTTTTTGCAATTTTGCAAACTCACTTATAAACACTTAGTAGTCTGTTACTTCTTTTACGACTATACACTATTATGTTCATACAACTGAGATCTCAGTCATTTTAACTAATAAATGTGTTGCATGTCAGAGATTTCACATATTTTTAACCTGTGCCCGATGATGGTTTACAGATAAGCTGAAACATGCTGCATATTAGGCAATAATAATTGTCCAATTTAGGGTTGTGATTGACAGTCCTTATATTCATATATTTACATATACATCATATTAGGATGTCTCACTCTAAGAGAAACAAGATGCTCATGTAGAGATACTTTTAATGACCAAAAACGATCAAGTTACAAGGTTTGCAGTGTATACATTGTACAGTGCTAGGTTTATTTACTACAGTGCACAACAAATGATATCTGAAATTGAGATATTGTTGGTAATCAGTAAAAAGCAGAGGTGCAAGGCAGGCAGGGTGTCATTTAAAGTCTTCAAGAGATTAATGGTTGCAGTGGGTTCAAATATATGCATAAAACATACAAATTTTATGACAAAATAGATGACCATGATAATAAAAATTTCTGGAATTATTTCCTTCTCTTCCAGTTCTGTCTCTTAAAATGTACCATCTTCATATTATTAGATCATAATGCTCTGTCCAGTGGATGATTACCTGCGCAACGATGGTGTTGAGAAGAAGGAAACCAAGAAGGGTGAGAAACACAACGGTGCTGTGAAGACCCAGCATGGGATATGAGATCAGATGGTACACAGCTGGGAGTGTAATTGTGAGTGGCAACTCCCCCACCATCTTTGCAAGGTAGTATGCTGATAGCCTGTATGCACCTGATAATCTTTCCTTGTTGATAACCTCTCGCTCTGGGGGAACTGTAAATTCAATATGACGACAGCAATAACACAGAATGATTGTTTAGATGTGTTAATGACTTGTGTAAACAGGACACTACATTGGCATGCATGTGATGCTGACAAATTTTAATATGAAGACAAAGCACCAAGTGTGTAGAGCAGGATGCTGTGGAGAGCATCCAGCCTTGCGTGTCATGAAGTGATTCATCTGTTCTTTGATTAAAACCATATTAAATGTATTCAAAAGCTACTCACACGAAGACAAAGCACCAAAATGTGCAAACAACATCCAATATGTTGTGGAGAAAAACATCCAACCCTGGATGTCATGGAGTGATTCTTCCTTATGCTCTAATTGGAACCACAGCAGACCAGCCAGAATACCAAGTGCTACTGTCTGCACCCAATTCAGTTTAGACAGCATCCTTGGCCGAGCCTCCTGGAAGTTGCGTTGTGACAATACCTACCAAAAATATGTAGCCATAGTATCACTATATATTGTTGTGATTATTAATTAAAAGTCTGAGATGGTGTAACATTAAACATATTCAAATTAATGATATTCTGGTAGAGGAACAGTTTGGTTTCAGAACTTCATCATCAACAGATAAAGCTGCCTTTAAATTGAGTGACAAAATACTAAATGTGCTTAACAATATGAGGGGTTGCTGATAAGTCCTTAGCCCGACCAGGAAGGAAACAATCTACAGTGACCAAACTCGGGATTTATTCAACATACTCCCCACGAAGCTCAATACACTTCTTAGTCTGTTGCTCTAACTTTTGCAAGCCACTCAAAAAAATTCAGAAGATTGTCCATCCAACCAGATCTCCACGGCAGCAATGACATCCACGTCGGACGAAACATGGCGACCTTCCAATTGTTTTTTCAGTCCAGGGAACAGGTGGTAGTCCGAAGGGGCCAGATCTGGAGAATAGGGTGGGTGATGAAGACATTGGAAGCCCAGGTAGGCCAGTTTCTTCTGAGTTGCAAGTGCCCGGTGAGCCAGGGCATTGTCGTGCAAGAATAAAACCCCCTTGGTGACCTTCCTGCGGCGTTTGTGAAGGACATTTTGTCTTTCATTTGCACCAGCCGAGATAAGTAATACTCCGCGTTGATAGTTCAGCCCATTGGAAGATAATCAATGAGAAGTATGCTGTCTTGATCCCAAAAAATCGAGGCAAGAACTTTTTCAGCGGATTTTTGCACTCGGAATTTTTTGGGGTGAGGTGAACTGCTATGCCGCCACTCCATTGATTGTTGCTTTGTCTCCGGGTCATAGTGACATAACCAGGTTTTGTCCATGGCTACCAATCGCGACAGGAAGTAATTTGGATCGCGCCAAAAAAATTCCAAATGTTGCTCAGACAACTGGCACCGTTGACATTTTTGATCCGTGTTTAGGCATTTCGGGACCCACTTCGTGGAGAGCTTCTGCATGTCGAAATCTTCATGAATGATGGACCCAACCCGCTCACGTGAGATGCCCAGTTGCTCAGCTATTGATTTAGCCGAAATCTAGCGGTCGTCCAAGATTAGCTCGTGAATTTAATCAATAATATCTGGGGTGGTCACTGTTTTGGATCATCCAGGACGAGATGAATCACAGGTGGAAAAATCACCACATTTAAACTGGGGCACCCAGTTTTGACGGTGGCATACAATGGTGCATGTTCCTCTAATGTTTCTGTCAGAATTGCGTGAATTTCCTTCAGCGCCTTGCCTTGCAGAAAAAAAAAATGGTGACAGCTCGCATCTCCATGTTGTTGAAATCACGCGCATTGCCTGACATGCTTCCTTTCAGCCTATGTAACAAGAAAAGACTTGCAATTCGGCACATGAACAGACCCCTCTTTCCAACGAAACTATTGATTCCATCCTATGACATCGGGAAGTAGGTTGGGCTAAGAACTTATCACCACCCCCTCATAAAATGGTGGTTGGAGGTATATTCTGCTGCTTAGAAAAAGCTTTTGACTGTGTTAATCACAACATTTTATTAACTAAAATAAAGTTTTATGGAATAACAGGAACAGCATACAAACTAATTAAATCTTACCTTGAGGGAAGATACCAAAGAATGGATTTAAACAATATTTCTCTTGGCCCCTCTTCTAACTGGGGTGAAATAAAACATGGTGTCCCTCAACGATCGCTACTTGGTCCACTGCTTTTTTTAATTTACATTAATGACCTACTTAAAATTTCAAATGATGAATCTAAAATTGTCCTATTCATAGATGACGCCAGCATAATCACTACTAACCCCAAACCTACAAACTTTAAAAACAGTGTAATTAAGATGTTGAAAGATATAAATAGCTGGTGTAGTACCAATTTGTTATCACCGAATACCGACAAGACACACTTTATGCAATTTGTAACTAAAAGTAGTTCTTTAATTGATTTATATATTACTCATGAAAACAAGAAAATAGCTAATATTTGTAATAAAAAATTTCTTAGAATAACACTAGACAACACACTCACTTGGAAGACCAATATAGATATGATTATTCCGAAACTCGGTACGGCATTTTTTTATGTTTTGCTGACCGTGCATCTCAGTATATTTATCTTAGTAATCAACCAAATTGATGTACAAAATTTTGTTTTACAGTAAGTTTATTTCATGTCTCTACATGTTTCAAGCACATGTGCTCATCATCAGGAGGTCAAAATTGTATTATAAAACCTCTGGTATCATCACACCGAAACAAGTGAGTGGTCTAAAATTACTAAAATACATTCTATAAATATGAGCACATGGTAGTAAAATTTATGTGTGAATTTTTGGGTGTGATTACTGTGTATTACTTACTATAAACATGTTATGTCATGTAGAGGTCATGTTTATCCAATTATTAAACTTATTAGAAAGGTACTATGTCTATTTACATTTATGTTTGCTGAGTCTATCTAGTCATAAAATCATATAAATTGCTGATTAGTTGTTGTATCTATAAGGTTATGTTTGTCCGGTTGTTATAATTGTTAAAAATATGATGCCTGTTTTAACAGTTTTAACAACCAAAACATGTAGAAGCATGAAATAAACTTACTGTAAAACAAAATTTTGTGCATCAAGTTGGTTAATTACTAATATAAAATCAGTACAGCATGTTTTACGATTAGAAGAGTTAGAACTTTCTTCTCCCAAGAATCACTGATGATGGTATATTATTCCTACTTCCACTTGATTGTGATGTATGGAGTAATGTTTTGGTGAATCTCCTATTACAGTATGAATATTTTAGATTAAAAAAAAAACTATTAGAATCATTATGAGGATTAGAAATATAGATTCTTGTAGGGAACATTTCATGAAGTTAAAAAAACATTAAAATCCCTATATACATATATATATAATCACTTTCACATTTTGTGATTCACAACAACAATTATGTTAATTTCTGCGATATACAGCATCAATACTAGGACTAAACTTAATCTATATCAACCACAATCTTCAAAAAAGGAAAATAATACAAAACCGTTTAAAGTTATTTGTGCTTTCATTCATTTCATACTTTAGATAAATATTTTAATTATAATAAGCATCAAAACCCATAATAGTGATATGCAATTGTGTATACACATTTTGATAAACCATCTGGACTATAACTTTCACCTATTTTTAAGTAATGAGTCATTTAGGCACTATCTTACTAAGTAGACCGATTTTGAATGTTTTATTTAATTATATGCCAACATTAATGTGAAAATATTGTATTCATCTCTCTCAAAGTTATATTAAGGTATACATGATGACTAGTTCTATGTTTTTATATACAACCATTTCATGTACATTTGACAAATTCTACATCCAAGGGCTTTGTTAAACAGTATGGATTCATTGAACAAATAAAGAAATTAGAAATCTACCATTCATCAGGACAGATGGGATATACATACAGAATTTTAACATGAATCGAAAATTTGGTAACAGCAGTGTATTAAATCTGTTAGAATATTTTCATTGGACACTCTCTATTGGCTGTTTTAAAATTTGAGTTTATATAAAATAACTATAATCTGATATTCTCATAAGGTTGATCATACTGTGTAGAGTCAGAAATTGTTTTTCTTTCTATTCTGTTACATTGTGCCCTGATAAAAAAAATGCTCAAAATAAAAGATGTAAGTCTTTATTTCATGTCATGTATACATTGTTTGCACAGAAAGTAACGATAAATAAACTGACAAAATTTTGTTTGAATTTCAAATAATGTATATATTGTATTTACAAAGCAAAATTAAATTTTCTTCATGTGTATAAGAGTTTCTCTCAATATCAAATGTAACCGAAATCTCTTAGTAGCTTTGGCAATAAAACATACGAAAACAGTAAGTGTGGTAGGAAACACATTCACAACCACCCCATAAGGTGTTAATTTTATACATGCTTACATGAAAATGTATGTATAACAAAATATCATTTCATACGTGTTCAGTACAGGGTATATTTAATGAAACACAAAAAAATACAGAGCCTAATGTATGTTGATTATTTTCCCACAACAGCAAACATATAGCTGAGATGAATGCAGCTGAAGCTCATGAGTAAAGTTTAAAACTGTTATGTCCATTATGGACTGTACCTCACAGGCAACTTGCTTCTCATCACTCATATTTTGTTATTCATGGACACAGATTGCAAGCTACACAGGGTAACACATCATACTTCTCTTTCTCTCACTTTACATGATTTATGATAAAGTGTCTTTGTAGATGAGACCCATGTCCAATTGGAGGTAATCCTTGTAAGACTTATGGAGGACAAAGTGGCACTGGGTCACGGTTACTATACATATCTACCATTAGGGACTGGTACAGTAGTCCATTTCACATTGCAGTACCATGGGACTCAGGCTCGCCCCAGTCCCACAACTGGAAAAAGGAACTAATCTAAAGCATCAGTCCTTCTAACATGGACCATACCTTGAACTGTGTCCAGAAGCTGGTTGGCCACTGCCAACTCATATCATCATCTGAACTACTGACCGATGATGAAGCATGACTCTGGTTGTCTAGCCACAATGTTTTCCCTTCCTCGTCCTTCATTGCTAAACAGGAACAACAAAAAATAATTATACTACACTTTCAAAACAGATTTTTTGTTGTAGGCCTATACATTTTGAAACTTTCACTTCAGCTGAGTGTGATGACATCAAACGATCAGCCACATGAAAAAGGTGTCAGTATCCAGTGTTTCAGAGACTACTTTCTCTGACTGCAACATCAGGAGCTGAACACCATGACTTCATTACAAATTTTGCATTATAAAATTACGAACGTATGTAACAAGATACATAGAAGCTAATTTGAAAAATAAAGTGCCTGAACAATAATATCACACTTAAAACAACAACAAAGCATGCCAGAATAACTTAAAAGTAACATGCTAAGCACAACAGTATATACAGTACATTCTTGGATCATTTGCATTAACTCCACTTGATAGCCTTTACATGAGCCGATTTCTGAATAGCCATCTATTCTACATGTTAAAGTTTGGGAACCACAACAAAAGATATTCCATGTCATGTAATATAAATAAGAAGTTTAGGTCTTTTATGACAAACCTATTAATTTGACAGACAGATACCAACGTTTCTGAGGAAAATGCTGCTTCCATCTTCAAGGCAAAAGACTGAACCAAGTGTAGATGGAGTGGTACATGACTGGTTGAAGGGATGCTTTGAACCAGCACTATGAGCAAACTAATTAAAAATTATCTCACTGAAAATGGCTGTTTTGTCAATGGGTAAGAAAAGAAGAAAGAAGTGTAAGAGAAATGAATATGTGGATTTGATTTGAAAAACTAGTCCTTTTCAGGGTCAGTGGTTCCCATAGCTTCAATCACAGATTCAGTCACATCTTTTCTTCCGTATATTACATCACTTTTCCCTACTTGATTTGCTCTTCTACCCTGAAGATTAAGGGAGCAGATTCTTCCAAAATGTTGGTGCCTGCTTATCATACTACAAGACATCACATACCAGATGACTATAACCTCAATGCAAGAAAGTGTGTGTAAGTAACATTTCCTACAGGGATTTATTTATTGCTGTGCTAGGGAATTCCTACCTATTGTGGTGTAAACATTGTTTTGTGCTCCAGAATCGACGACTGCACACATTTCGACGGTTTTTTTAGCTGCAAGATGATGAACTGCATGACCATTCCTAGATCCTGTCCACAAATCCCTCTGGCAGTGACAACTAGTGGAGCCAATGTGGCCTGGGGGCAAGACATCATCATGCATTGTGGTCACCACAACCTGACTTGTGTGTGTGTTTTTTTTTTTTTCCTCCCTATTTTGCTGTTCAGTAGAGACACAGTAATGAGAAAGTAACTTAATACTGACACGGAACTGACCAGATGTTATCTGTTCCAGTAAAGTCATCACAACAACTTAGGCAATGTCCACAGTCAGTACCACTTTGGCTTAATTATTCTGTAGTTGTCCCTTAATATTAAATTTCTGCATACATACCAGAAAGTCATCAAGTATTTCAACACACACTATTTCATTTTTCAGTACTGTAGCAACAGATTTACAATCACTCATCATCAAGATATTGTAAACAGACTTAAAATCAATACTTCTTCAACATCAGTACTTGGAGTTTACAATCAATCATGCTCAGTTCTCAATGTTTCATACCTGATGACCAACCCTTCCTTCATCCTCAGATTGTGCCTCACAGACAACAACATGTGGACACCCAGAATTTTTCATCTGGGGGGCTGATCCCAAGACTGTATATAATATATGATTGAATTTAAAAAATATGTGATAACAATCATTTTGTACATATAACTGCAACCAAACACTATGCAACTGCATGTACATACGTACAAATATTACTACATATTTAATAACTCACCCACCTAATTTAGACACAAGGGCTAAAATTTTTTAAGTGTCATCTAAGATATTCTATGTCTTTTTAATTTATTTTTAAAAATTCTAGTATACTAGTCAGCCAATTTCAGTGGCTGTTTTTGGCTGAAGGGCAAATCACGCAAATTGCTTGATATCACTCTGTCTACAAATCTGCGTTTTTTAAATTTCAATATGGAGGGGTGCAGCTCTGCAGCTCTCCCCCCTCCACATCTTCCCTTCGGTGCACCTCTGGACAACATTATCCCATTTGCAAAAGATGTCTCTTGGGTGTCAGTGCATACCTCTCAGGGAACAGAGCCTGTCTCAGTTTTGAGGATCAATCATGTTGAGAGATAATGGAAGTTTATAGGTCATCATAGGACGTGTATGTTATTTTTGTCAATTTTAATCACAACTGGCACATGTGGATCAATTTCACTAAAAATCCCAAACATAAGATTTCATGAACATTCATCTGGTAGCAGTCACTATGCTCCATGCAGACAGACATGTTGAAGCGAATAGTCACTTGTTGCCACTGCTTTGCACACAGGCCTAAAGATTATTCTTAAGCAATGGACTGGAAATATGCCTTAATTATGTCTTGCAGTTATTTCCTTTTTAAAGGGACATTAAGTGTGACAAAACCCCCGTAAGTACTGAAACATAAGTCAAACCACATTTCTTCCATTCCAGTTTGTGGCCGCTGTAAATTTAACAAAATTCTGTGGAAAACTCACTGAGGAAGTTTAAGAATGAAAGTTTAAATCATGTCTCAAATTTATATTCAGTGTATTCAAAAACAAGGAAGGATCAATAACCACGTGGTCGTCATGATGAATTGAATAAGCTGCAATTTATGTACCTCTTTCCCAGCAGCCTCTACCAGTTCCTCAACGGCCAGCAACATCACTTCCTATAAAGTTACTTTCTCATCTTTCTTAGTTTATGGAAACACTGAACATGCAGGTTGGAAAATTAAAAGAATTCAACAGTTAAATTCAAAAAGAAATACAATTAGATTCCCAAAATTTTTAGCCAAATATGTATGTCTTGAATACATGAAACAGACCATGCACACATCAGCTTTCTGCTTGCAAAACAAAGACAAAAGTTAATTATACATATACACAACGTTTCGTGACTATTTCAATCACTGTTTCACAAACTTAGTAGTGAAGCTACTTCCAGTCAGAAATGTCACAAGAATACTGGTTAGACTCTCAGCCACTTCATGCCTATAGGTGTGTGAATTTCAAGAATTATTTACACATAGTCAATTTGTTTTCATGAACCAATTCAAGCATTGCACAGTTCATTGTACAATAAATACTGGAAGTGGTCACTTCCAGGATGTATTAATGTTCTGATTCATTTTCCTGTTGAATGTGTAACGAAAAAAATAATGTATGAGTGCAAAATAACACTAACAGACAAAGTAATTCATAAAATTTAAGATGTTTCAAGAGACACAAATAAGTCTGCAGTTCTTGCAAAGTATACACATTCAAGTTAGAAATCTTTATCTACTGTGGCCAGGTAAACAATTATGGTGAAATAAACTGTGAATTTTAAGGACCTATTCTTAAATTATTATTGAAATTTAAATACCCACCGTTCTGTAACCACCACCAGTTAGACCCATGTTTACATCATTTTTCTGACTGAGTGACCTCAGTAATCAAGTTGTGACATAAGTCATGAAACATTATTTATATTACCAGAAACATATCAGAACTATTACACAAAACATCAATTTTAGTGAAAGTATTACATTCTCAAAGGGGAGCATTTGTTGCTCTGCTTTGACAATATATATGAGACATATGAAGTAATGAGGACAACAAACTCAGTAGGTACTCAGTTGCCACTCAAAACACCACTACTTTCTACAGTCTTCTTTAAGTGTAAATGGAGTGACTGCATATAATGAAAGTCATATTCAAAAAACCAAAACTGTGGAATAAATTTTTGTACAATGTGACAATAAGTGTCTGCACTATATTTGTCTTACCAGCTAAAGTTCTGAATATTCTGGCCCCAAGAATTAGAAATTATTCATGTTTATAACTTGAAATTTAATTAGGACTAAGTTAAAAAAAAATTATTTTCTAAAAAAAACTCCTCATTATACATGACACAAAACATATCAATAATTGAGGCCCAGAATTTTCAATTTAAAGATTTATAAATATGGTTAATATTTAACGAAATTCAAGGGAAATATTTCTCATAAGACTAAACAAAGGTCACATAAATTACATCACATTGACAATTACATCTATGTGCCCGTAGTGACACTGAAGTTCTCTGAGAAGGTCTGGTTTTTACAGGACTCTAAAATAAATGATGGTGGATAATTTACAAACCTGTGTCTTCTTTATTCTAATGAATTAAAAAGAAAACCTAGAGTGTGGGTATCTTTTCATAATGAGACTGTATCTCTGCCTGGAATGTTCAAAATACACTTCTCCAGAAATAATGAGTTTATTAATACCCTGATAGTTCAGAGTAAAGACTGTACCATTTGTTTGCAGATGGCTCTCTTGATAGTTGTTCAGATATTTATCACAGATGGTGACTGAGTTTGTGAAGTAGTCTGGCAGAAGCTCCTGAGGGTAATCGGGCAGGCTTCGGGCATCTTTGGAAGCTGCTATGATCTTCTCCTTCATTTCTTCACTTCCCTTTACTTGCTCCACTGAAAGAGAGCACAGCCTGTTTGTGTGTGTTTTGAAGCTAGCATACGTGTATCTGTACATAAAACAGATCACAGATGTAGGATGTAGCAACAAACAAAATGAACCATGAAAAAGGAGAAGGATGAACAAACTGATGTCACTTCATTACCGTGGAACTTCAAGCTCACCACCAGTAATTGGGTTGTGCACTTCACTTCATTATAACACCATAAATACAATTCCAACAAAATAAAAGACTATGTCATTAAGCACCAACATAATCCATCATTGCTATGCATTGTGCAAAACCAAAGTCTCATTTAAAAGGAATTTGCCATTGTGTATTCTGTCTTGTGTTGCATTTTGTTCAGCCCTAACTTGATTCACTGTATGACTTTCATTTTAGAACGGATCCAAAGTGTTCATAGAATGATGATGCTTTGTGCTCTAGAAGCAAGTAGACATACCATCTGTCTTGCTATAAAATTATTTTCCCTCCCAAAATACAATCTAACATAACTTTTTATTTAAGGAGTCAAATTCAGATAAAATAACCACGCATTAGCTGCATTTAAGAAATATGGAGATATTATTTTATCTCGCAGCTGTAGCTTGTCACTTCCTGTCAGCTTGCTTACAAGACAGATTTTTAACATGTAATAAACAACATGTTTCTTAGATATTATGTGTGTTTGTGAGCTGAGAAAAACTTGTCCAGCACCTTTAGATATTGTGAGTAAAAACCTAATATTAACTGCAATATATTAAACTAAAATGCATGAACCTGACTCACAGCAAATTCAAATAATGACTAATGCTGTGCTGCCTGCTGCCATTAAAATGGTCTGAGTGAAGAAGTGAAGTGAGTTGTCAGATAAAATAATGTACCTGTCTCTACAATGTGACTAAGTAGTAGAACCCCAACATTCATGTGATTGAATTTAATCATATATCACAGAGAATTAGAGTGTGCATGTGTTCTGATGAATGAAGAAGGAGGCTATGATGGCTATTTTGTGATACTCTCTTGACAATTCTCCTGGAAGTACTAAAGATAATCATAAAACCTGAGTCAGAAGCCACTTTCAGACCAATATCATATCAGTTGCATAACCAAATCTATTTAGGATCACATGTTTAAAACAAATAAATTACAGGCTGACTGTCATATGACACAAATCTAAGAGGAATGGTCTTAAATTGACAGACTTGGTGACCTACTGTCACTTACTAATGATGTCTAATTAACACTGTACATAGGCTTGACAACAAGTAATGCCTGCCAGTGGGCCTAAGTTCAAATGACTGCAGCAGTGAGCAGTGATGGTGCTGGGAAAGTCACTATACATTACATGTAACTGAGCCATTTTATGTCATCCTCTTATACTTTGAAATTAGAGGATGTATAGGAAATCTAAGCTATTTTCTAAGAAACAGGGTAAGTCTTATAACCACAGAGGCATGGTGTTAATTCCATGTCTTTTCTTATACCTAATTTTTCTGTATTGATCTTGCAATCAGAAAAAATCTGTCATTTGGTGTTGAAATGTGGATGGTTTCACCGAAATATATCAACACATTCCAATTTTGGTTAGAATTGGACAAAAATAATAGATATTTTACAATAGGTTCACACATTTCTCTATGCATCCAAAGCATAATAACAAATTGGTGAAAGCTGTAGAGAAAAATAAATTGCACATTTTATGCCCAAACAATTTTTTCATAAGTATTAGAGCTTTTGAGACAATTAACCCTTAGGATCCTAACGTTGTATATATATCACGCTTCTTGTAAAGTCGAAGTGCCCAACGTGAT
>Ga0123357_10001570_pt1 | contig 24387 bp, 32 predicted proteins | sample TergutEmb28metaG_FD_89873 | JGI IMG/M metagenome (GOLD analysis project Ga0123357, IMG submission 89873) | Embiratermes neotenicus P4 segment gut microbial communities from Petit-Saut dam, French Guiana - Emb289 P4 | ecosystem: Host-associated > Arthropoda: Insects > Digestive system > Gut ...
AGGATTGCGTTAAGGCTGGCGGGCGTGATGGAAAAATACCGGACAGTATTGGGGAGCGACAGGCGTTATTTCCGCATTGTCGCACGGATCGCTCCCTGACGGTCGCGGCTCTGATTTTCCGGGGCAATCGTCTGATTGGCCATAAAAAATGGCCACACCCGTTGCTTGAGGATGGGTGTTGTAGCCTTTTCTGATATGTCCAGATTCGCTATACTTGGGAATCCGAGCTTGACGGCGGCGTGTGTCCGATCCTTGATTATTTCGTTATGGCACCAATTCCAGATTCGGTCCTCGTCAACTTGGGTCATGAATCGGAATTTCCCTGTTCATCAAGTTCGGTACTGATGGCAAGTGGGCTGGGACCGGTTGGAGGTGCGAGGTCGTCACTCATCGACTCCTTCAACTTCATCGTCGTTGCCGCTTCAAACGTTACAGCAGGTGCTTTGCCGACGATCTTGTGGAACCTGGCCACGGCACCCGTGGGTCTACTTCATTAAACTGCTTCCCCTTGTGTAGGCCAGGTAGGGTGATGCGTCAGCGGCCATTACCCAAGTCGCAAAGTCCTACGATGGTCGTTTTGGCGTCCAATTCAAAATTCTTTTTTGGCCGTCCCATTTTCATTTTGTCGCCTTTTCGATAAGATGTTCACATGATTTTTGAGTTGGCCAATTTCGTAATATCCTACCCATGAGGGCCAAAATAGGGTCAATAGTAGGGACAAAAACCAAAAAGGAGAATCGTAAATCTTTGCGAATAAATAACTTATGTGCGGGCGTAACTCAGTGGCAAACCTCCTAAAGTCTTCATTTTTTATATAAAAACCGCATTTTGTGCAACAATTCGTGCAAATAGTCGTGCATTGAATGGGATTTGTTAAGCACGCTTGTTAGGGTATGTCCCCCTTTTTAGGTAAAGCCACCGTTCGATTATTCCCATCAATTCACTAATACGAATGCCATCGCTTAACTACGGTAATCATTACGCATTCTTGAATTTTCCCCAACTTCCGCCACCTGATATCACTTTTACCCAGCGGCCCACCATCCTCCGTCATCCCATCCATCCTTCGCATAGCTCCACCATCCTCCCCATCCAGTCCTGCAACCCAACCCTCACCCATTCCCACCCTCACTACCCCTCCCCACTCTCACACACCCACACTCATCTCACACACTGAGAGTCGGATATCTTTTACACCATCAGAGTGTTGTTTGAACATCTTTTTGACTATCAGAGTGTGTCGGATATTTTCCCATGTTCTTTTAATATATCAATCATTAAAAATTTGTAAATTTTTCGATTTTTTCCTTGCGAGTCTCCCCGCGTTTGTGCTATCTTTCCCGCCGCTTTGTGGTTGATTGTCTGTTTTTGTGAGGTTTTTCGTATGGTAATGGCTCATTCTCAGGTTTCTCAGGTCTCTGAACCCATCCCCCTCGACACACTTCAACAAAGGCTCGCGATTATCCGCGATATGGTGAGGATGGTGGCGCTCAAAAAATCTAACGGGTTCTATTTGTACGGGCGCGGCGGCACGTCAAAAACCTTCGTCGTGCGTGAAACGCTGGAAAAAATGAAAGTTCCCCACCGCTACGAATCCGCACACCTAACACCCATTGGCCTCTTCGACGAATTAGAAAAATACCCCAATTACGTGTTCATCCTTGACGATGTGGGTGGCTTGCTGCATCAACCTACGGCTCTCAATTTCTTACTGGCGGCGCTGGGTAATCAGTCCTACGGAAATGGTGAGCGGATCGTCACGTATCAAAAAAGCGGTACGGATAGACGGGTTATTTTCACAGGGGGCATCATCTTAATCAGCAACATCGCAATGCATGATGGCCCTGTATTCGACGCTCTCAAGAGTCGCGTCAACCCTCTCAAGTATGATCCGACCGATGAGGAGATAATCGCACTAATGAGGAGTATTACGGCGGACGGGTGGGATAAGGATGATTCTGATATCACGGCTGTCGAGTGCAAGGAATTGGTGGATTTCATCGAGACTGAGTCTAAAAAGTTGGGTGTGCGTCCCGATATGAGGATGCTCTGTGACAAGGGGCTGCCCTTCATACAGGCGTGGAATGAAGGAACGGTGAAGGAAGTTCACTGGAAAGACAAGGTGAGGGCATGTCTGGAAGGGCGAGTCACTGACCTGCGGCATACCCTGCCTCCCCGCATGAGCAAGCTGGATCGTCGCAACCAGAATCTGGCCGTATTGGGCAAGATCGTCTCTGAGCATCCCGATTCAACGACCGATGAGCACCTTGCCATGTGGCAACGGGCAACGGGCGGGTCGCGGAGTACCTTCTTTAGGTTGAAAGAGCGATTCCCGAGTCCCACAAGTCTCATTAGTCCCACAAGTCTCACTGCCAGCCCCATGCGGCTGACATTCACCGATGCAACGGATATGACTGGCACCCTCGACAGCACGATAGCGGTTGGTGGTTGACGCCGGCGCTGGCCTTGGTCTGGTCCCTCTTCCTGACATGGAAGGGGGATCAGGCCGGGGGGTAGAATCAGGACGGCCCCAAGGTCGTCTCAGCCTCTGTGCGTGCGTCTGCGTGGCTCTGGTGAAGCCGTTTTAAGAGGTTTTTGGGGGTTGAAGGGTGTTTTGAAGGTTTTAGATGGCCCAAGGTTGCTGCGCCAAATTTGCAGGCGCGTAAACACTGAAGGCGAAGCCCCCGTAATTGGGATCGCCGCTTCTGTGGTCATGAGGGATCAAACCTGCATTCTGTGCTGCCCCCTCCCAACTAAAAAAGTAAAACGATTCACCCTGAGCGTTGCAACCAGCATAATTCAGTTGAACAATCGTTCCCGGCGGCACGTAGGATTGCGGTGAGGCGTTGACCTGAAACGCGTTGCCTGTGCCTGTGACAGGTGGATCGGCGGGGGCGGTGGAGGCGTACTGGGCGGCGTTTCCATCAACTGTAATAGCCGCCCATGAATAATAGACGGGGTATCCGATTGATGGCGGCCATGTGATGGATTCCAGCGTATCCGGCTCCGTGCCACCGATAGAGGGAACGCGTCGGAATGCGTCGGTGATTCTAGCCCAAAAGGGTGAGCGGTCTGGCGGGGCGTCGCGTCTTTGAGAGAGCGTATTCCTGGGTTGTCCCTCTACCCATTGCGTTGCCTTTGCAATTCGTTGAGCTGAGCGGATATCGAATTTTGCGGATTGGTCTGCCATAAGTTTCCCCTTATATAATTTTTATCTTATATAATCTCAGATAGAAGTGTTGCGAAACTGGTTTTGTACACCGTGTAGAAGTCGAGCTTGTAAATCTTGTCGCCTGGTTTCAAAAGCTCACCGTTTCCACCGATGTACTGGGCTTGACTCACGGGGTTGTCAGTTCGTCCGCCGATATCTTTTTCCGTGATGGGTGCGAGCTTGTCAGAGCCTCCTGCGTCCACCCTCTTGTAGTAAGACATGTTTGGGACGTGCTCCACCCACCCATCCGATTTATATAAAAATACCAGATTCATCTTCATCACTTTATCGGTTCCATCATAAACCTGGCTCCATGAAGTAGAGTCTAGTTTTAACGATTCGGCGGGATAGGTAATTGTTGCGGTCTGAGTTTTATAAGTATCGGGTGTGGGCGGATCGGCATTGGGATCGCCGGGAATCGTTACCTTGTACGTAGTAAGAGTCAGCGTGATGGGGGCATCGTTGCATTTCCCTCGGCACTCGTCGATGCTTTGAAAATCTGGCTCCACAGTGTTGAATGAAACGTTAATCTGCTCGTCGGTTTCTGTGCAAGTTAAGGCTGGTTGAACAGGTTCGGAATTTACGTTTGTAATGGGCTTGCCATCCCTATCCTCGTGAATTTCTTCTTGCCATGCGACAGAGCTACCGCTTACGTCGATATTCCACTTTGTTGCGTTTGCTGGGCGTGGCTCGGGTTTTTGTTGTTGCTGAGCGGGGATTGTGCTGTAAGTAATTTCAACAATGAATACGTTTGACTCACCATCAATCTGCCTGGCACTACGCCTTGAAACGTAACAAGCTGTTGTACCGAGCCTCTGCCCCTTCACTGGGATTCCTGGGGCATAAACAGCATCGGCGGCATTCGCATCGGCCCCGTCGAAAAAGACTCGGTAATGCTGGATTTCTGATGCTGTGCCCCCATTAAAGTCCTCTTCGGCGGTGCGATCTCTGATGGGGTCGGTTTTAATCCATGTGGCCATGCTCTCTCCTTACTTATCCGGGGATGGTGAACACCACGTCATTCGATGTGTCGGTATTGTTCGCGACTCTGGCCATATCGTCGGTGTTCTTACGCATGCGTCTGGTTTCTTCAAGAGCGATGATGGCGGTTTTAGACATTTGATCCAGCGGCCCATTCGTCGGCCAAACGGGAGCTTGCACACGGCCATCAAACCTCATCGTGTGAGTTTCTGCGGCCTTGTATTCAGCCTTGGGCATGGCTTCTTGCGATAGTTGCTCGATTGCTTTTTTGGCTTTTTCCGGGTCCACAAGGTGAAGTTCAACACCTTTTTGCAGTTCAGCAATTTCTCTCTTGAGTTTTTCGACCGGGCTTTCTTTCATGCCGAGACTTTCATTCAACTGTTGGCGCAGCTTGGCAATTGCTGAATCGGCTTCGGATTGGGTAACGATCCCTTGTTGAACTTCAGAATTCCATTTTTTCACTTCGTCCTGATATTTTCTGATGGGATCGTCGATGGATTCAATCAGGCTCTTGCGGCGGTTGTTCGTATACTCCGCAATTTTGGAATCAGCTAAATCGTCAAGAGCTTCGTTGTCCTGCTGAACCTTCTGCATGAGCATCTGGCCCCAGCCTGAATCCTTGCTGATTCCCATGCCTTTCAATTTGTCGTTGGCATCCTTGAGATTTTTGGCCTTGGCGTCTGCGGTCTCGTTGATAATTTGCTGGATCGCGGCTTGTTCTTCCTGACCATCTTCCTTGAGCTGCTGTAATTTCAAGTCTCGTGAGGTTTTGTTGAGCGACTCGTTGGCGGCATCGAGGGTTTTATTCTTCTCGGCCAGCAGGTCGATTTCGATTTGTGCGGCTTCGGCGGCGGCTTTTTCCTTGTCCTTGGCGTCGAGGGTGTTGTACTTGTCGTTGATTTCCTTCAATCTCTCGGCTCTTCTCTTGCCAGCACCTTGTAACAGAGAATCCAGTTTGTCATATTCATCTTTTAATGTGTTGTATTGTTCTTGTGCCGCAAGCTGTCCGGCATTGCCTGGGCCACCGAAGTAAACGGGCGTGTAGTCGTTGGCCGTTTCTTTCAACGCGTCCAGCTTTGTTTTCATATCGTCGCGTTGTTTCACAAATTCTTTGAACTTCGCATCGTCTTTATTAAAATCGTCCATCTCGGATTGCTTGCTTGAGGCTCTCGACCGTTGCTGGTCATCAGTACGTTGTGCAAGGTCAATCTTGCGACTGGTGAAGGGGTCTTTCCCAAGCTTCTCCATATCACGATTGATTTTGCGGATTTCAGCGCCTTCGTCCTCAAAGGATTTTTTGATGGCTTTGTTGGTGGCGAGAGTGTAGTCAACGATGCTGTTGGTACGTGCTGCCTCCGCGTTAATGCGGGCGATTTCGGCTTGCTCGCCGGTGAATAACTCGCGGATGCTGCGACCTGCTTGCCAGAATTGGCCGATGACTGGAATGGAACCTGCAAGTTTTTCAGCGAATTCGCCGGCGCTGAGTGTTCCTGCATTAAGTTCGTTGCGGAGTTCAATCAGGTTGTCGGCGAAGTTTTTGATCTGGCTGCCGGCCATTGTGAGGGCAGCGACGGCACCGCCCCCAGCCATGATTCTCATGGATTGGCCAAAGGTTGAGCTGGCGCTCATGTCCTTGAAGAATGAGCCGGTTTTCTTTTTGAGCCGATCAACGTCTTTTCCAGCGTTAGTAAAACCTTTACTCCAAGCGCTGGAGTCGGCGCTGAGAAGTGCTTTTAACGATCCGATATTCCCAGCCATGCTACTTCCTCCTCTCGCCTTCGGTTTCCAATTTTGCTACTCCCAAAAACTCGGCATTGGTGTTGTACAAGGTGTGGAATTTTTGTTTGAAGGTTTTGGGTGGTGCATCGTCATAATGGGAAAAGTCAAAAGACTTCATGATGTCGGTGTATGAAAGTTTCCAACTTTGCGACGCGGTGATGTAGTGGGCGAGCGTCGCGGCTCTTAAATCTGCCCGCTCTTCTCCCCACGGTTCAAGGCGATACGCTGCACGCCACAGCGTAAACTCACGGGAATCAATCCGCTCCATCGCCTCGGCTACGCTCATTCCAAGGTGCGAAGCGAGCCTAAGCCAGAATCGGAGGTCTGGGCGTTGACAGAGTCTTTTTTTTCTGCGGCAATTCCAGCCTCCCCGATTCGATTCACGTCAAAGGCTTTATCAAAAAGCTCTTTCAACGCTTTGGAGTTTTTGCTTATGAGCGTTTCGATGTTGGCGTCGGTGAGTTCTCTGTTGCCTTGTGCGTCTGAAAGAGTTCGTACAAGCAACTGAGCGTAGGTCTGAGAGCGTGAGGTAGTGTCTGTGAGGGTTGAGACATAGTGCTCCCATTCCTCTCGCTCTATGCCGCTCATCACGCGAATATAAAATGTCTCGCCGTTGATGGTGATGGGATGAACGATAGATGATACTTTTGAGAGTTGTTCGAGGATGGTCATGGTTTTTGTTCCTATATAAGAGAAGGGGGACCAGCGGAGTTGAACCGGCTCCCAAAGGATAAGGCATATTTACGCTGGCGTTACTGACGTGAGTTCAACAATGTCGGTGACATGGATTGTAAGCTTGAATTTAAGCGTTTTATCTTTAGGGTCGCCGTCGAGCGGTATAAGCACCCTCACCCATCCTTTGACGACAGTTTGGTAGTCATCGGTCGTCGCTTGAAATGTGTTGATTTTTTGGCCTTTGATCCACAACAGGATAAGAGTCAGATTGGCGGCAGCGGTGCAAATAACAATATCCATTCTTCCAAAGTCCGGCGTTCCGGGTTGGGTCGCGTCGATTTTCGCCGCGGCAATGCGTGGCAACGTAAAATCAACTATCGAAGCAAATGGCGTAAATGTGCCTTCGTCGTTTTGATAACTCAATGTTCCGTTTGTTTCTGACACGTTTGCTCCTGAATTGGTTGGATGGTTTAAGAAGAGGGAAGGGGACCGGACGGAGGATGTCCGGCCCCCCGATGGAAGGTGAATCGTTACGCGGCCTTCGGCTTGCCTGGTGTCAATTCCACAACGCCAGTAATTTTCAAAGTGAGTTTTGATTGCACGGCCTTATCCTTGGTAAGGTCTTCGCCCAGCGGGCTAAACTCCTTCACCCATCCTTTGAACGCTACTGCGGAATCGGTGGCCCCTGTGCCTTCCCATGTATAATCGTTCATGGTGATCTGGAAAACGTTGGTTTTCTTCGCGGTGATCCATGAGGTAATGAGAGCGGAGTTGGCGGCGTCGGTGAGGATTGTTATTGATACTTCCCCAAAGTCCGGCGTGCCTGCTTGCGATTCGTTGGCGACACTGGCCAGCACGGTAGTATCAACCTGCGGCACACTGATCTTGTTCGGAGTGATGTCCACAACCTTCGCAAAAGGTATAAAATTTCCACCGTCAACTTGGTAGCTGATAGTTCCGCAATCGCCGGTGGTCTCACGTCTGTTCAATTCTAAAGACATAGTTAGCTCCTTGATATTGAGAGTTCAGGTCTGGCAAACACTTTGTATGTTTGCTCTTGTGTATAAAAGATTGATTCGACGTTTCCCCCATCACTTTCGACACCATCAACTGTCGGTTCTGAAAGGTTGCAACTTCGGATCGCGATTTCCGCCCAGGTGCCATGCTGCCGGTCCAGAGCATCAATGACGGCGTTTCCTAGTGCGCATGTTTCGTAATAACCCCTTGAAACAATGGAGATTGTCAGGTTGTATTCGATAAGGGCGGGAGGGTCGATGCTGTCATCAGGCTGCCGCGATACGTTGTAAACAATGAGGGGGTAAGATTCATCGGGAGAGATAATCGGATATATACGATTGTCTACAATCGCTTGCACTTGAGGATCGTTGGATAGTTTCTCGAAAATGGCTTTACCCAAAATTATGTGAATCATTTTTCACCCTTTATTGAATCGAGTTCCTGTTTTGCCACGTCACTTATTACACTGAGGGCTTGCGATGCTGATTTCTCGAATGATTTGTTCATCCAGCGTGTACCTGGAATAAATTTCTGCTCTTGCTTGCTTTGCTTGGCTCTATAGAGCGAAGCCAGTGTTCTTAACCCAACGTGGCGTCCATAATTGACGAACAGTGCATAGAATTTGCCTTTGAAGGCGCTGGCATTAAGAGCTACTGTTGCTGTCACACGGTGGTTGCGTTTCTTCTGTGATACCTTAATTTTAAAGGCTGCGGCCATTACTCCCGTTCGTTTTGGCGCATCCTGCTGAGCGTGTGTTTCGATGACTTTGGCCCCGGCACGCAAAGCCTTCTTCATGATCTTCGTCGATGCTTTTTCGTCAAGGCTGCGAAGTGCCGCAAGTAGTTCTTCCGCTCCTGTTAATGTGAGTTCCATGCTATGGCTTCTCCCCCAGTTGCTCGGTGGCGTATATTAGAAGTTCATCATTTCTCTCGTCGGTGTTGAGAACAGCATCAACGTGAAAGCGTCTGTTGTTGTAGCGGAGGATTGAGTTGTGGTTGATATGAGGGGTGTAACGCATGTAGATTCGATGCGACACTTCAGCGCCGAAACTTTTGGCTCTTTCGATTTCTCTGCCGCTTACAGGTGATATTTTTGCATAGACGCTGGCAACAAATCTGTATGGTGGTCGGCTTTCTCCTAATTCGCTTCTATAGGCTGGGGCTGGTTTCTGCCTTTCCAGAATTTCGATACGCTGGAATCTCTCTCCGTGACTAATCATCACCTTCTCCTAACCTGTTCCAACACCCAACCCAGAGCGTCAACAAGTTTGTCGTCGTTATCGAACCGCATCGCACAGTAGATAGCGATATATCGAAAATGGTATGGGTTCATTTCAATTTCGGTTTTGGAATCGGTGACTGTTAGAACTAGGGTTTTATCAAGGAAGTGTTGAAGGGAGAAAACAGCTTCTTCGGCGAGTAGAGCAAGTCGAGGATCATCGGCATTGCCAGAGATGCGGAGTTCGGATTTGATCCGTGGTACTAACTTGCGTCCGTCGATGCTCATGATTCTTTATCTCTTTAGTTGGGTTGGTAAAGCCCCCGGTGGCAAAGGCTGCTGGCTAAAACCACCGGGAGCGGCTGCGGTCAAAAACCCTCTGGCGTGTGGGGTCTATCAAACATCGCACGCCAAAGGGGGAAAAGCGATTCTTTACGCGGCCTTGAGCTTGCGAGCGGCGAGGGCGGTAGCGTCGCGAAGGGCAACCGCAAGGCGTGGTTGAACCTCAAAGTTCGTGCCTTGGCTAACTTCTTGAGTCCAAACGCGTACAGGCTGCTTCATCCCGATGGCGAGGGCCAGCGTGGGATTGCCAACGAAAAGTAGATCAGCATCCATGCTCTCATCTTCGACAATGTTCTCTTTCGTTAGGTCAATCCATTCGGCTTGTGGAGAAGTGTCGAGGGTGATGAGGCGAGTGAGGGCCTTGGCGGTCACAGGGGCACAGATATATTTGATGCCGCTTCTGTTTCGGACAGGAACTTCGTAGTACGCTGCTACAACATCATCTAGCGTCCACGCGCTCCCCGCCGTCGGCGTCAAAGTGCTGAATGCTGACTTCAGGATTGCCACGCAATCCGCACCAAAAGCAACCGTAGCCTTCGCGGTACCCAGCACAATCACTTCCTGACCGATGTCGGCGGCATAATCGTCCAGGGCTTCTTGTGTGACAAGAATCGTCTGGCCGGAGTAAGTCTTGAAGGGGACTGATACCATCGTGGCAGCGGATGTGTTGTCGGAAGTACCGGCGTTGCCTTCGGGCTTCGCGTAGCCAGCTCCACCGCTTGAAATACGCGTAAACTCATAGGCGTTGCCGGTACTGCGTTTCTGTACATTTTGGTGCGCGGCGAAGATGGGGGAAGTGAGATTGAATTGGCGTACCACGTCGTTGATGATTTCGATATTGCCAACATTCGCTTCGCCTTTGGCAATCGAGCGGAGATATTCGTTAGTCTTCATCGTCTGCGTGGGCGGTCCATTAAGGCGGGCGGCTGCGGCACTACGCTCCTCCTGCGCCCTCTGCACACCTTCTGCCGCTTCCTTCTCCACCTTCGCAATCTCAGCCTTCAGATTGTCCATCTCATCGGTTTCGGCCTTGGTGAAGCTGCGATTCTGAGTCTTCGCGGTTTCGAGGATAGATACGATTTTGGCCTTCATTTCTGAGAGATTCATAGTTTTGGTCCTTATGGTTTTGAGTTTCGATGTCACATACAACAACCTGGCTTTCGTAACCCGGCCCGTTGGCCGTTCGTGGCTATCGAATGCCAAGTAAAAACGCTTCGTATTCCCAACGCTTTCGAGACTCGGCAGCGGCTTGAGCTTCTATGCGTTCAATGTCAGCCTGCATCTTCGCAAGATCAGCCGACTTGAACGAACGTGCAAAGCTCGCTTCGCCAACTCCCGCTTCAACTGCTGGGGCAGCCCCCTCCGTTGCCGCAACAATTCGAGAATCGCCGCACATCGGGTCCACCGTCACCGCAAAACCTGTGAGTTGTAGTTTCTCCCATTTCCTCAGATAGTCCCCGTTCAACAACTCATAAGCTGGCTCGGCGTCTGGCGGGTCTGGTGAAAATTCAACACTCAACCCATTCACAAGCCCAGCCTGCACACGCGTAAAGATATCGTCGCTAATCGAATCGCTAATGAGATTGATCGTCGCGTAAACCCCTTCGGGGCGATTTTCAATCTTTACATTTTTTCCAGACAAGCCCAGCCTACAGATTGCATCGTCGGTATGTTCGATATTCGCCTCGATAGTTGCGGTGCCAGCGTTAATAGCATCAACACTTTCCGCAAACGCATCGGCTAAAATCACTTCGTAAACTTTTCTGCCGTTAGGCAAAGTGACAGGGCGGGAGGGCTTCCCGTACCGAATCAACCAACCTTCTATAGTTCTATTCTTGGCGGGTGTTGCGTCTGGCATAAAAAATGTCCTTCTATATATATAGTGATTGAAAAGGTTGTTTTGTTCACTAATTCTTTCAATATTTTTGAAAATAGTTGAAAATTCTTTGCAATGATTGATGTTTTAGAGATAGTTTTGCTTCACCATTACTCTTAAAACAAGCCATCAAACCACCAAAAACCTCATCCCATCATGCTGGAACCAAAAAACAATCAGTTTCGCTACTATCTATGGGCGGGTGCTTCAGATTAGTTCCTGCAAAAACATCCCCTATAGTTTTCGTTGTGCCATCCAACTCACCGCCAACCCATTTAACCTTCACCTTAACCCCATAAACAGCAATCATCGCCTGATAATTTCCAGCGTTGACGCATCTATTCGCTTCATAGGCTGCATCAAACCCATCAATGATTCTTATCAGCGTTGTTGTAGCATACTTATCCGCGAAGTCGGCCAGATAGTCACTGTCTAAACTATAGAGAGCGGCTATATCGTTAAAAACGGCTTCACAGAGCTTCATCATGCCAGTGGCGTCTTTGGGCTTTAGCTTTTCAAAGTCTGGGAGGTACTTTTTTTGAATGGCGGCAAGTTTTGAAGCGTAGTCAACCTGAGAGTTGTCTGTGGCGATTGAAGCGGTGTGAGTTGCTGATGGTGTTGAGGTTGACGGCCCGGCCACGGCCCCAGAAGTCGCGTTAGAAGCGGCGGCTAGGCTTGCTTGGCCTTCCGCATCATCGGGATCACCAACGGCCCCGGCGGGCAATTCCTGGCTCACTGGGGTTTCGGTTCCCTGCTCCGTCTCCTCTACTTCGTCCTCAACCTCCTCATCCCCATCATCATCGTCCTCGTCCTCCACCGGCGGCGGCTCCACGGCAACCTGCATCGTCACCGGCGGCAATGGCTTGGTGGCGGCGGCAAGCTGAGCGGCTTTAAGTGCGTTGTCGAGTTTCAGCCCCTCTATCTTGAGGGCTTCTGCCTGGTGTACAAAATCATCGGAGGTCATGTTCACGGGAATTTGGCGAATCGAATAACCCGCATGAGGCAGATTACGACGCTCACGAAATTCGTCGGTACTCATCGAACCGTTTTTAATAGCTAAGTCGTCAACCTCGGCCATCGTTTTCGCGTCTAGTGCAATGAGGGCGTCGCGATCAAATTCAAAGTACAGGTAGTCGCGTTCAAAGGGTTGAAGAAGTTTGTTATTGCATTCGTTTTCAATCTGGTTCAAAAGAGGATTCAGGCAAGAGGCTAAGTATTCTCTCTGTGCAACTTCAGCGGTCGAATAATGATAGTCTTCGATATCTCCAAGCTTCCACCGTGGTACTCCGACAATTTGTGCAAAGTCCCTCTGCAAGTCTTTTTTCGTGTCGAGCAACTGGGCTTCCTGTGGTGTGAGGTCAAGTCGATTAAACTTCCAGCCACTATCTAACGCGGCCATCGGCAGTTCATGCGGTCTGCCTTTTTCACGCTGTATGAGTAAGTCTCTGAATCCTTGGACTATACCTTTTTTGTCGTCTTGGTTGGTCATTTTTGTGTCAGTACCTAAATAGCCGACGATGACTCCACCTCGATTATATATATGGCTTGTATACGCGTATAAATCCGATCCTAAGCCAAGTACATGCCTGAATCGGGTGCGTAATGGCGTTGGCCATCCATATTCATCTTGGAAGGTCCAGAAGTGCAACACTTCGTTATATGAGTAATCATCTTTTATCACGGCGGCGTCTGGCTTCCTCATCATCCGGCGCGGCATGCCGATCCTTCACGGGCAGCATGAAAACAGCGGCATATCTGTTGCACAATTTCATGGCCGTGTTTGCGATTCCCAAACATGGGTGCTGGATGACATTGCCAGATTTGGTTTTGAAAATTAAACCCTGCTTGGCTACGGTGGCTTCGGCTGTTTTCCATCGGTCATATGCAACGCAATAAGCCTCGAATGTCGCCAACGCCTCATCACCCAATAGGCCTTTTTCTGTGAGCGTTGGGGCTAACCGTTGCCATTCCTTTTTCGCTATGCCTTTAAGGTCGCGAGGGCATGAGGGTACTGATGTTTTGGTTTTGATCTTGCTCATTTTGGTTCTCCTGAAAGAGTTGATCTATCCATCCAGTATGAAAGTTATATATGTGTGGATGACCATAAATACTTAGTTGTTCGATGTTCTTGCACGATCTCAAATTCGCCGACGATTCAATGGTTACGGTTCTGCCATCGGTCAGCTTGAGGCAGATCCCCCGGCAATGTAGGTACGTCCGGCAGTATAGAAAGGCCATCCATGATGTCGGCGGCGGTGGGAATGGTTGTTTGGGCTTTAGGACGCATGTTTTACGCAACTACCCTCATTTTTGACATGAAAACGCCGTTTTTGATCCCTGTTGAAAAAACCTGAAGCAAAAACAAGATGAGCACGAGCGGGTGGTGTAGACGTGTATATGTCTAATATTTTAGACCCATACCCGTCAAAGCCTTTAACTTTTGCTCTTCGGCCCAAACGTGCAAAAAGGCAACCAGTGCTGGCGTGACTTTGGTTTTGACTGCGAGGTAAGTGTCACCCTGTTGAATCCAGAAGCCTGCAAGCTCGGCGCTTTCGACGGCAGATTGGAGAGGGTCATGAGGTTGGACAGGTTCAACGTCACAACCGCCGAGCATTATCAACGGAGCGACTTCTATGCTGTCGTAAAATAGAGTCTGCTTGGTGCCGGGCTTGGTAATGGCTTTCTTGTGTGTGGGCTTCTTCGGTGGTGATTTTTTTGTTGGCTTCTTCATTTTGATTTCCTTTGTATATAGCTTCTATATAGTTCGGCTTTCGAGTCGAGCTTGTCTTTCATTCTCATCTACTTCAAGGTGAACCAATTCGGCGTTAAGATGGTGTGCGAGTTGTTCTGCTTTTTGATGATCGCCAACGATAACAAACACCTGCGGCCCAGCGGCGGGCAGAGCTACAACGTGTCGCAAGAATTCAGCAAACATTGCATTAAGAATTTCTACCACGTAACGTGGTCTCGGAAAGTCAGGCATTTGAAATAGCGTTGCGGAAATTGCATCAACATCCCAGCATAGGTCGCCCGGTTTACGGTGCTCATTAACCCACGTCGTTTTTCCTGATCCAGGTAAACCACAAACAACAAACCTATTCGATATCAGTGGAAGTGGTGTAGTGGGCATAATCTCCCCAGTCCAAGTAACAGATTTATATTTGAGTTGCATGGAAATAGATTCATGGTGAATGGTGAGGTGGCATCGGCGGCAAAGAGCGAGCAAGTTGCTTTCTTCGGTGCTGCCTCCCCCCCTCAAAGACACAATATGATGTACTTCAGTGGCGGCGCTCACGCGTTCATGAGCGAGGCATCTTTGGCAAAGCCTGTGACTGCGACGGTATGCGTCGATGATGCGGCGGTAATGTCCTGTATCACGATGGTCGCGGATAAATCGAGAGGTGGATCGGCCCCAACCGCTACTCATGGGTTTGACTTTTGCTTTGGCGTTGAAAGTCGGAATCTGCATCACTGACCCCCTCCCGCACGTTCTCGAATGGCTTGGATTCGGCGGTGTACCCCAGAAGGTGACAGATTTACTTCGTCGGCAATATCTCTGTAAGTGCAACTCGCCGCGAGCATAATGACGATAGTACGGTCAAGAGGATTGAGCTTGGCTAACACGCGTGCGGCTTCTTCTTTTAGTTCGGCGGTGCGGGCTGGATCGGCGGCGGCATCGTCGGCAATGTCGGCTGGGAGTCCAGGTGCGGTGCTCTTCATATCGCGTCTGTAGAGGTACTGAACGTGATTAGCGATAGCTTTCTGTTGTTCTGCCGGTGTTCTATCTGCTACCTTCTGTAAATGTTCCCACGCAGCGCCGGCATATTCTTCGCGCACACTCTTCGGCAGCACCGATAAGGCGCTTCTGATGGTGCAAAGGTTGGTGCTGTCGTCGTGCATGATTCCCTACTGGGTTACAGTCACATTCCCATTTAGCAAGCTAACTATGCTGCCGTCTTCTAACGTTGCTCTAAGGTGGTACTCGTAAGCTTGATCGCCGACGAATAATCTGCGGGTCATGTCGCTGCTGAGGTCGAATGTCACTTTGCACTGCTGCGGTGGCTCCGGCTGTTCCTGTTGAGGCTCAAGCGGCGTAATTACCCCCTCCACAACAATCGGAATACTTCCATCAACAACGGCGATAAGTTCCAGGTGGCATGTGGCCCCCTCCGGCAAAATGTTCATGGTGAAAGCGATTGCTCGTTCGTGTTGGGCAAAGTAAGTGTCCCCCACCACGATCCATAAACATCCATCCTGGTGGGGCTCACTCCTCGGGGAGGTCAGCCGACCATTGAAAACAACCTGCACAGTCGTCGTAGTGGTATTGGTGGTATTAGTCGTTGTGGTATAGGTATTGTTGACTGTTACACCTTTTCGAGGCCCTATTTTCCCGAATAAACCATCAAGCTCAAATGACGGCGTCTCTTCAGTCGCGGTTTTGGTGGTTGTTTCGGTTTCTGTCATGCTGGTACCTTTCGATTGTTGGCCTTTGCGGCTTCGCGCAAAGCGTTGGCAATGTGCCAGATTTTTCTATGATTAATATTTAGATCACGAGCAATATCAATTTGACGATGGCCCAACCCCAGCCTACGCTCAATCTCAAGGCGCTGAGGGGATTTTTGTTTTAATGGTTTGGATTGGGGGTTTGGGATAATAGATTCAACGGTACCATCCCAACTTTCGATGTCGAGGTCGGTGATGGCATCTTTGATTCTTCGCATCATCATCGAAAATGACGTATTCCTTTTATACCCCAGCTTCATCGCGATATCTTGCAGTTTTTCATTATGCCCAGCATTCATCACCGCTGCAAATGCCCGCGACTGGTCATCGGTCAAAAATTTTTCAGGATAGGTTGTGATGTAATCAGCCAACTCCCTGATGCGTTGATCAAGGCTAATGTCTGGCGCAGCTCTCTTCGTTAGCTCGTCATCATCCATCAGCTTCGGAGGTGCTGTTTTTTTACGTGTCCGCAACCTGTGAAGGCGTCTGATTTCTTCTTTGATTTTATTTTCGATACACCTATATAGGAAAGTTGTTAACTTAATGTTGCGGGAAGGGTCGAATAGTGGAATGGCATGTATCCATAGATGAATGCGAATTCGCTGTGTGAGTTCCTGTACATCATCTTCGCATAATCCAACTTTCATGGCTCGCTTCCGAACAATCGAATAGATTAGTGAATCGACACTCGCGAGAATGCTGTTTATGTCTTGAGGGGGAAGTTGTTGTGCTGTATGTGCCATCAATAACAGTAATGTTTTTTTGTGAGCACATTCACCATGCGACTTCGCAAGATTTTTAAATTTTTGATTATTTTTGTGGATTAGACACTAAAAAGGTATAGGTCCAGTGTCATAAGATGCTATAGAATGGTGACTTACGATGTGTGACGTTGCGACTTAGAGCGCATTATTTTTATCAAGTTAGTAATTATCACTGACTCTGCAAAAAAGTATAGAATCTTTTGATTTTTTTCTTGCATTGTGGGGATGGCGTGGTAGCATGTTCTATAGATTTATTTGGCGGCCACAAAAAAAGCCATATTCAAACGACATACTATCCTATGCAGGGGACGTTCCCCACACGCTTGCAACGTGTCGATAGAGTAGATCGGCAGAAAATGCTATACGATACTCACATACAAGCTCTGAACTACGGCGATAAGCCGTCTACCGATCCGCCCGATGTATTGCAAGTGCGTCGGGCTTCTTTTTTGTCCAAAGCTGCTCAATTCGTCGATTTAACTGGCTATTGCCAGCTCACCCCCGCGCAAAAAGCTCACCTTGACACCCTCCAACACAACCGCAAACAAAAAGAAGCTGAATCGAAAGCTCGGATGGCCGAAAATCGAGCCAGAGCGAATATGTCTCCACGTGCCATCCGCGAAAAAATCTACGGCGGTCCCCTTCCCAAACCTACCAAAGAAGATCGGCAGCTACATCGGTGGCTCCTGGCTCACTTCGATAACCACGACTGGCGTATCAGGTCCGCGAGTGCCGACATTTTTAGTAAATACCTGAAAGTACCTATCTTTGGGCTTGACGCCAGCCCTCAAATGCACCATAGCGCCCTTGAACGCCACCTAAACGGTGTCTGTTGGCTTCCCACGCTCCCTCTATGGGCAGTCGTCCTGCATCGACGTGGTAAGGTAAAAATCGATGGCCATACTCGGCGTAGTAGCATCAAAACCAAGAAACCACTACTCCCCCTCATTCAACCCTTAACCCCACTACCCTACCTCCCATGTACTCTTGCCTTCCGTGTTGATGTTGACATTTTTTCACATTCAAACCCTTCGTCGCTCAATAACGAGCAACTGGCGGCAGAGCTTATGGAAGCCCAAAACTGCCTCGCCACCATCAATAACGAGTTCTTTGGCGATAAACTCCATATAGAATCATCCCCTTGCGGAATCGCCGCGTATGGCACCCTAATCCTAGAACGGTACGAAACTGGCTACATGTCCAACAAAAGCTGTAATGGGTACATTTCCTGCCTGGAATCCGCCCTGCGACAGTTCGCTAAGGGCAGGGGCTACCGATGCGGCGTTGAATGTCAGGGTGGTCCCAGCACCTTCAAAAAAGATGCAAATGGAAATCGCGTGATAAATCGCCGAGGCCATTCGCTTCGTGCGCCGGCGTGTCCTCATGATGGCGATTTTGAAAAGCTGAAAGATGCTGTTTTTCCCATCGAAATAATTCATGAAATATCATTCGCGGTTCCAACCCTAGCCCCAGCACAACCCACCACACCATCTTCCTCATCCAGTCAACCATCCCAACCCCAACCCTCTGCAACCCAAAAACCACAATCCCCAACCTCGCAACCCACAAAAACAAAAAAACAAAAGAAACAAAAACACAAACGAGCAAACCACAATCTCGCTCCATCCGGCAACAAACACTCAGACCGATGCAGGTGCGTAGCGGCGGCACGGCGTACAGTTCTCACGGCGGATCGGCTCGGTACCTCTGTAGATCAGCTTGCTGATAACGAAATTTCCCAAATCATCGAAACTGCCAACCAACTTTATGAAAATAAAGGGATGAATGGCGGTGAAAGGGATAAAGCAAGGGATGATGCGTGGAATCGTATACTCACTCATCAACAGAAGACGCATGATTGTAAACATAGTGGTAGTGGTAATGGTAGTGATGTGTTATGGATCATAGATCAGGATATCAATCGTCTCCGTGAATTAGCACAATCATGGTTTCCAGTTCACATTCTTGAAAAAGCTCAAAAATCAAATAAATCAATAAGAGGGGAAGTAGGGTATGGACAGATAGCAGCGGTTCTGCATTGCATTACCCTCAACGTGTATCAACCCTCTGAAAAAATGTGTTATACGGTTTACCCCCCACGAAAACATTTGAATGGTACAACTTCCACAAAAGCAATAATGGAGTTCATGAAGTGCGAACGATTTGGGTATCAGGCGAATGGATCACTTGTATCAACTATTCTAAATCTACTCATTCAAAGTGGTAAGATCAGAGTCATGGAAAAGGCGTACAAGGGACAGGCCAGAATCATCGTCCCAGCAAATGAAAATCTTTGGAATCTGCAATCAGTGAATCATCGGACCTGTGCATGGAGACAGGAACAAGAATCCGAATCTCAGAAGAGGGAAAATGAGCGGAACGGGGCGGGGGCTGATGATTCAACTAATTGCAACTATATATCTTCTATTATTACAGACAAGTATTGGGTACACACCCCCGTCTTAAATGAAGAGGATTCTATTCTTGAATCTACTACTTTTGATGATTCAAGCGTTGAAAGTGCTGATTTGGAAGGTTTTGATGAGTGTAACGATGGAACTGAATGGGAGCACTGCGCCCGTACCGAATCCCAGTCTGTACCCATGCCAGTGATGATCCCGCCGGCCCCTCAATCTACTGTTTCAGCCCCCCGGCCAGAGTTTCAAGGTGTCTACTCTCATCTTAATGATCCTGTCTATTCTGATAAGTTCAGAAACATGATGATGGAGGTTATTCGGAGGAGAGGTTATTGATTGTGGCAAAAACAAAAAAAAGCCCAGCTTGGTTGGCCGGGCTTTGGGAGGGGGTGAGTGTGAGGATGGCTACCGCATGAGTCTGGCGAGTACTCTTTTCATTTTTTCGATTGCACGATGATAAATAGCGTAGGCTTTTGACATGGAAAGGTGTACGATTCTGCCAGCCTCTACGATGCTCTTATTCATAAAAATAACAGCGTCGATGATGGCTCTTTCCACGGCGTCCAGTGCGAAGATGAGCCGGGCGATTGTATCCTGTTGTTCGACTATTAAGGCGGGGGAGGTTGTGTGGGGGTTGATGATGCAGTTGTTTTTAATGGTGAGGGGTGTTGTGTAGATGGGCTGTTGGACGAGTTTGCCCCCGCGAGTGCGGTCTACGATCCCGGCGGCTCTCATGCGGTCGATGGCGAGGTATTTGCCCTTGGTGATGAGGTAGCTGGAAACTCGTTTTTGCAGGTTGAGGGTTTCGCCCTGGAATTTTTTGGGGTCAAAAGCTACCGCAGCTTCCAAAACCCCCAACTGTGCCCAGCCCTTGTACTCGCGAGTTTCGATGAGGGTGCCGTAGGTGGATTCCAGGTGTTGGGCGATTGTTCGGATGATCGTGGGGCCGGTGGAGGGGGAGGCGAGAATGGTGAGGGCTATTGATTCTTTTGGTTTTTGAGGGCAAGGGCTGCAAGGCGTTTTTGACGGGCACTGTTCGGGTTGACTGGCCTCCCGCCCCGTTTGCCGTTCTTCCCGAAGGCTCCCCCCAGTAGGCCGTTCTTCGCCGACGACCTGGCCTTCCTGGTGCTCGTTCTGGCTCCGATTAAGCTCCCGATGTTGAGTTCCCTGTTGCAATATGGGCAATGGATCGGTTGTTTTGTTTGTTGTTGAGGTTGTTGCATTATTTAGTTCCGATTGATTTTTGAAATACATTTTACGATTCCTTTAATTATACAAAACACTTAATTAAAAATACAACACAATGCTAATTGTTTGGGTTATGGTGAATTGAGACACAAAAAAAGCCCATTAAAGGGGTGCGACATGTAATAGATCAGTTAATTATTTCGTCGTCCGTTCCACCTCCTGCAACCCCATCTTTCGACAGTAGGTCATACACTCCCTGAAGCTACCGGCGTACACCGCATTCTCCCTGTGCAGGACGCGAGCACGGCTCTTGCGTACTTCATCAACGTGGTAGTCGTGGTTGAAGATCACGGAACGCATGGGAACCTCCCTGTAGATGCCTGAGGGTGTCATACAACGCATTGGAAACCTCCTTGTTTGAAAAAATGAGAAGAAAATCAACGGGGAACATCATAACCCTAATTGTTTGGGTTACGCAAGAGGATTCTCAAAAAATCTTCTCTTTTTTTTCAGAAAATCTTTTTCTGCTCTGTCTGACTGCTCCTAACTGCCTGCCCCACTCCCTTTGCTCATGCCCCCTCTTCATCCCCATCCCCATCCCCTCCCTCATCATCGCCTGGTATTTTTTTGAAGGGTGTGGGGGTGTGCAGCTACGAAAGATCACGTAGATCATGCTGGCCGTGGTTACTGGCCGTCCTATTTCTACGCATGAAAAAACCCCTGCGTGTGAGGTGGGGCTTGAAGGGGATGGATTTGAAAAGGGGAGACAGAGGTGTTACTGGCTACATGAACATCGCCGGGCTGACATGGAAATGATTCGCCAGTTTGCGGATATGGGCTTTGCTCAATTCACGTTCCCCTCGCAATAGCTTTGATCCTAATTCCCGTTGGCCCAACAATCGGCCCAAGTCCGAAGCGTTCATTTGATGTTGTTCCGTGAGGAAAATGAGATTGCCCAGCGGATCGTGTTTGCGGCGGGGCTGGGGAACGTTCACACGTTCGTACTGGTCAATCATTGTGGTGAGGACGACGAAGTAATCCTCCTGATCTTTGCTGAAATCATGCCCGGCCATCGCATCGGCAATCTCCGTGGCGTTTTCCAGGTCTGCCTTGTCGTAAAGCGGGCGCAGAGGAAAAAGCCGCACCAGCCCCTCGTAGTCCTTGGGCATATCGGCAAAGATCACGTTGGCGATGAGGTTTTTCATAGGGTCTCCTTCCATGTGTTTTTATCATATTCCGCGTGGGTCATGAACGAAAGGACGTAAATGATTCGGGTGTTGTAATGAATCGCGGTAATCAGCCGGTAATCGTTGTGGCAAATGTTGAAAATCGTCACGGTCCTGCCACTTTCGACGGTCACGGCGTCGGCGCTGGGGAAAACCCGGCGTAGTTGCTGGATGTTCGCCCAGTCATGCGTTTCGACATGTTCCAACCAACGACCGAGATTCGCTGCCGCTTTGGGATAGGCCATTTGATACTCTCGGATGCGTTTGGGCTTGATGACTCTCATGGATACATCATGTATCCAGTCGTGAGGAAAGTCAAGCTGAGGGTTCCTTTGGGAAGGGTGCGTAGGCCGCGTGTACAGCGTCGCTTGCCGGTTTAACCAGAGCGGGCTTGCGTTGCACATACGAATCCATCAATCCTCCAAACCTATGAGCCGCAAATAGCTTCGCTGTCTTCTCATCGCATGATGCGGCAGCAGCGGTGTAAGCTGCGTCTCTGATTGAGCTAAATGGAGATTCCACACTGACCTGTTTTCGGAGCGATGCATAGGTGTCATATTTAGATGAGGTGTTAAACCGCAAGCCGGTCTGCGAAGTGAACAAAAGCGGCGATTTACCCTTCCTCGGTAACGCCTTCATCGCCTCCATCGTTTCTGGCCAGAGAATTCCAACACGGATCACGCTGGTTTTATTTCGTTTGCCGGTGTAGGTGCCAGCCTGTAAATCGAAATCCTCCCAACGAAGCGTACAAACGTCTTCCAAGTACAAGGCCATGTTGAGGGAAAGAAGTAGGATTGCCCGCCATTCGGTATTCGACGCATCCAAGAGTTTGTTGAAGTCGGCGGGTGAAATAGGTTGTGGCTTGGCGGTGCTGGTGCTGGGCGGGGCGTACAGGGTTTTGAGGCGAGTGAGGGCAGCGGAAAGCTGGGCGGAATCGAGGCCGTATTTGATCCCAAAGGCGAGTGCGGCTTTGATCTTTGAAAATATCTGAGAAGCCCCGGTCGGCTCCAGTGCCGCATTCACCTTCTGGCGGAAGTCAATGAGCGTCTGCGTGTCCAAGTCGTTGACCGTTTCGGCCCCTGTGAGTTTTTGCAGGCGTTTCATGGCGGCTTTGACCTGGCCTTTGGTCCGCCAGTTGGACGGGCTGTGGGCATCGTAGGTGTCGGCAAGGGTTTGGAGTTTGATGGCGGCTTTGGGGATGGGCATATAACGCCACCCCGCGAGTTCGGGTAGTCCGGTTAGTTTGGCGATGTATTCAGGGCGTGTGAGCAGTTGTTCACGGAACCAAGCCCACATCTTGGCTTCGTTGATTTTCTGAACGTATATTTCTTCGCCGTTTGGTCCTTCGATGGTGTCGGTGGCTTCACGCTTTGCAATAAATGCGGGGTCTAGCCCTATTGCCTCCCCGGCCATCTCTGCGAGTATATCATCACCAGTGACTTGCTTTGTGGGGGTACCCAGCGGGAAGGTCACGGTGTTTTCGTGGTCTTTCATTTTCTGGCGAAAGAGGTGGACGGCAACTTTTTCGTCGTGCGAGGTGAATCGTTCGCCGGTGGCGATTACCCGCCATTGGCCGGGTCGAGTCAGCGACTTGTACAGCCCGTGGATTTCCTCACCCCATGAGGTACGGTAGGGCTTGGTGGGACGGCCTCGCCTTGTGAGGGTGTTGGGCAGACTTGTCATCATTTTCTCCTTTTGATACGATCTTCCACCGTGACAAGTGAATAAGTTTTTGCCTGCCCAAAGTATACAGCGTGTTTAAGAATGTGCAAATAGTGGTGTCAAAAATAACCTATAGAGATTCGGCAATAATATCATCAAATGGCTTAAAATAGGGCATTTTAGAGCAAGAAAAATTTGCGGGCGTAACTCAGCGGCAGAGTCACAGCCTTCCAAGCTGTTGGTCGTGGGTTCGAATCCCATCGCCCGCTTTTATGTCAATAGGCGCATTTGACCGCCAATTGCCGCTTTTTCCCGTCAAATCTTGAAGTTTTTTGTTCCTGCGATCATCGTCAATACCCGCCGAACACCGTTGTAAACGGACAAGCGGTACTGGACGGGACAGCGCGGGATTAAGCGGGACAGGAAGGGCGGAAAACGCGGGGATTTTGAGGGAAACCGGGCAGATCGGCGCAGATTGGACCGCGAGGCAGATTTGAGGGGTGGCGAGTCGAGGATTCTGGACTGCGCGTGATTGGTCACGTCGCGTCATGTTCTACAAAATAAGGGGTTTTGAGCGAACTTCGAAAGGCGTTCGAATCGCGCGCATCGCGCGCCTATCGCGCGCGGATTTCGGACGTAAGATACGACGTTGCAAACAAAAAAGACGGTCAACTCCTGATCCGAAGATCAGGGATGATCGTTACCCCACCCAGTCAACTCTCCCCCGCCCCTCAACCTATAAATGCCGGACTCGCGCCGGCGGATTCGGGAACAGTGATGGTTGTACAGGCCGTGCTGGTGGCGTTGGTGAGAGTGGAACCGTTTCGCCGTGTTCTTGTCGCATGTCAACGAACGACTCTGGTGTCCAAAACACCTTCCAGCCGGAGTGGAATCTGCTCGATCCATCACACTTTGACAGCCACGGTTGTTCGATCAATTCGACGGTGGCGCGAGCAATGATCTTCCCACGCGAACGGAAGAACAGCGTATCGCCCACCATGCACGGCGGTTGGAAGCGGAAAGACCAGAACTCCATTGATCCCGCTGGCGGCTCATCCCCAAAATGCTGCATCGCCCAGTCTGGAACGTTGATATTCATCCCGGCCTCCTCATGTACTTTTCGAGACTATAGCATCATTCCAGAGTATTTAAGCTGCTCTTGCTGCGTGTAGGGTAGCAGTAGCCAGGATGCGGCCAGGCATCTGAGCGTCACGTTGCCATCACGCAGCGTCTGAGCCAGAAACGCCCAGAGCACCAACGCCGTCGAGTAACTCCGATCCACGGCAAACAGGCCATCACGCTTTGCAAAGGCATCTTGAAGTTCCTCAACACCAAGCACCTCAGCGAACGGCAACCCACGGCCCGCCAAAAACGCATGGGCCACCGGAGCGAATCCCGACAGTGCGATCTGTGGGGCAACCGATAAGTTATTCATGAAAAAGCCTTCCTTGGCGATTTGTCTGGCAGACACTCCAAGGAAGGCTGTTAAAACCATCGGCCAAGGACGGCCTAAAACATGATTCGGCTC
>Ga0123357_10001571_pt1 | contig 24387 bp, 23 predicted proteins | sample TergutEmb28metaG_FD_89873 | JGI IMG/M metagenome (GOLD analysis project Ga0123357, IMG submission 89873) | Embiratermes neotenicus P4 segment gut microbial communities from Petit-Saut dam, French Guiana - Emb289 P4 | ecosystem: Host-associated > Arthropoda: Insects > Digestive system > Gut ...
GAAAAAAATTTTTACGATTTTAAGGGAGGAGGAAAAAAATGGGCCGAATAAAAAGCGCTTTGGAAATTGCATTGGAAAAAACTGAATCCGTCAAAGGTGACAAAACAATAGCCAGCCAGTTTGAGTCAAAACAAAAAGGAAAAAAGATTGCAAATGGGTTCCTGGACGATCCCAAAAAATCCATTGAGGAAGAAATAAAAAAATGCCCCAGGGAAGAAAAGCAGAGCCTTAAACAGGGTATTTACGATGTTCTGTATTCCCAGCTTATACTGCCCGATACCGAAGAAATCCTTACGAGGGTCGAAACCGCGGTAAAGGGACTCCAGGTAATATTCGGCGACAGCCATTTTAACCAAATGGCAAAACAACTCTCCCAGGTCCTCCATCAGTACATGGAAGACGCGGCCCAGTACGAGGAAGCTATAAAACGCCAGTACGCGCCCAAGCTCAAACAGAAGGAAGAAGAAATCGCCAAACGTCTGGGCAAAAAAGTGGCTCTTGACCCCTTCCAGGATCCGGAGTTTATAACGTTTTATAACCAGAACATGACCGCGTTAAAAGAAAATTACCAGGCCGCAATAGATCAGGTAAAGGAAGCGGCGGCAGAGCTTGCAGAAAAATAAATCAGGTTATTCCGATTAAACAGACAATTCTGATTAAACAGGTTTCCCGTGATCGATTAACATTTTATCGCGAAGCGGTTCCATGATCGGTTTTACAACATTTTTTTCCCAAACATCGCGGTCAACATCTTCATAGACAATGGTAAACGCGGTTTCCGGAGCGCCCATCGCCTCGCTGGCGGCCTTCATTATCGCATTGGCCGCCTTTTTCTTGGTTTCCATATCTCTGCCGCTGTAAGCGCGTACATGAATAAAAGGCATTTTGCTCCTCCCTGAATTTATGGACTTTCAAAACTTAATTTTATAAGTTTTACACCCCAATGTTATTTCAGAATTGACTCTATGGCAACCTGTATTTGCGGGGTGTTCCAATCTATGCTTCCTGTGAGGCGCATTATTATCATCCCGTCCCTGTCGATCAGATAAGAAGTCGGAATCGCCTGGACACCGTAAGCCATGTTCACTCTGTTATCTGTATCCAGCAGGACCGGGAAGGTGATTTTATTCGCATCAAGAAAAGCCTGGACCTCGGGCCTGCTTTCCCCGGCATTCACGGCAAGGATTTCCAGACCGCTGTCCCTGTACCTGTCATAAAGGGCCTGTATCGAAGGCATCTCCATTCTGCAGGGGCCGCACCATGTTGCCCAAAAGTTAAGGAACACGACTTTTCCTTTTAAACCGCCAAGACTTATTGGTTTTGCCAGAGTCTGCGGTACATTGGACACGGCTGCCTGCAGCGCGAAATCCACAGGTGTTACTTTTTGTTTAAACAAAGTAAGGCCGGCGTCCGAAAATACCTTGACAGTCTCCGGCGGAAAGGTTTCCTGCGTTTTGGCCGTATTGGAAACATATTTTTGCAGATACCCGTTAAGGGCTGAATATTTTCCCGATAAAATCATTATCCCGATTATTATAAGCAGTATACCGCTAATCCTGCGGATCAGGGGCAGATATTTTTTTATCCCTGCGAAAAATTTAACAAACATGCCAAAGAACAGCGCGCATAAAAAGAACGGAATCCCCAGCCCCGCCGAATAAATAACAAGATAAAAAACAGCGGCGGCGGTTTTGCCGCTCTGGCCTGCGAGCAGGAGTACGGAAGTTAAAACAGGTCCGATGCAGGGAGTCCAGCCCGAAGCAAAAGCCGCGCCTCCCAAAAATGCTGCCGCAAGTCCGCGCAGGGATGCTCCCCCGGTATTTGCCTGCCCTGTATATCCGGGCCGTGCGGCCGGACCCGCAAACAAACGCTTTTCATAATTTAAAAATGAAAGGAAATCAAAAATAACATTGAGGCCCAGAATAATAACAATTACGCCTGCCGCAATATTTACATAAACCATCAAGCCGCCCAAAAGGAAAAATACGGAATTCAGCAGAAGGCCCATTACAATAAATACCGCGCTGAATCCCAGAATAAAACCAAAAGCTGTCCATAAAAACAGCCCGGTATCGCCGCGGCCGGACACGGTTTTATTATCGTCTGCGGCGCCGCCGGATTTTTTGGATTTAATGCCTACCCCTCCAAGGATTCCCAGATAAGACGGAACCAGCGGAAGTATGCAGGGTGAGAGAAACGAGAGCAGCCCGGCGGTAAATACTATCAGGATTGAAAGGTTTTCTGCCATATCATAATAATATCTCAATACATATGTTGACAAACAAGACCCCAAAGCCGACAATAACACCATGTTAATAGGCATTTCACCGGTCATAAACCCGCAGCTGCTGGATGCCCTTTTCCGTATGGGCCACGGCGACGAAATCGTACTGGCGGACGCGTTCTTCCCGGGCGATTCCTGCAACTCCCGCGTAATACGCGCTGACGGCATCAGGATTCCGGCACTCCTGGATGGTATCTTAAAATTAATCAACCTTGACTATGCTGTTGATCATCCGGTAATAATGATGGCCGCCCACGGTTCAGATAAACTGGACCCGGCGGTGGAAACTTCTTACAGAGCGGTCATCGACAGGATCTGGCCCGGCACCCCTGCAACGGAACGGATCGAACGGTTCGCTTTTTATGAAAGAACCAAAAAAGCGTATGCGGTTGTAATGACAGGCGAGACTGTAAAATACGGCAACGTAATACTTAAAAAGGGAGTCATTCCGGTATAACCGGTCGGCTCCTGTTTGATAAAATAATTTTTTTGGAGGACCTTATGGCCGATATTTCTTCTCTTGTAATGAACAATCCTGTTTACCGCTACAAAGGCAGCCTGCCCAAAATAGGGATTAGGCCGGCAGTTGACGGACGCCGCCGCGGCGTGCGCGAATCGCTTGAGGCGCCGACAATGGAAATGGCAAAAGCCGCAGCCAAATTAATCAGCGAAAACCTGCGGCACCCAAACGGCATGGCGGTTGAATGCATAATTGCAGATACCTGCATCGGAGGAGTAGCGGAAGCTGCGGCCTGCCAGGACAAGTTTTCCAAAGAAAATGTCGGCGTTACCCTGACGGTTACACCGTGCTGGTGCTACGGCTCGGAGACCATGGATATGGATCCGTTAACGGTCAAAGCCGTGTGGGGCTTCAACGGAACCGACCGTCCCGGCGCGGTTTATCTGGCCGCTGTCCTTGCCGCGCACTCGCAGAAGGGCCTGCCGGCTTTTGGTATTTACGGCAGGGATGTACAGGACATGGCTGACATCAGCAAAATACCGGCGGATGTAAAAGAAAAAATTCTTCGTTTTGCCAGATCAGCCCTGGCGGCTGTCTGGATGAGGGGCAAGAGTTACCTGTCGGTCGGATCGGTTTCCATGGGCATAGCCGGTTCCATCGCCAACGCGGACTTTTTCCAGGACTATCTTGGCATGCGCAACGAGTACGTTGACATGTCCGAGCTCGTCCGCCGTTTTGACGAAAAAATTTTTTCCAACAGTGAATACAAACGCGCCCTTGAATGGACACAGGCCAACTGTAAAGAAGGCCCGGATATTAATCCCAAAAAAGACCAGCACGACGCCAAAAAGAAGGAAGAAGTCTGGAAAACCGTTGTTAAAATGGCAATGATAGTAAGGGATTTAATGATAGGCAATCCCGATCTCAAGCGGAAAGGCCTGGACGAAGAGGCTCTGGGACACAACGCAATACTGGCAGGTTTCCAGGGACAGCGGCAGTGGACAGATCATTTCCCCAACGGGGATTTTATGGAAGCCATTCTGAATTCATCTTTTGACTGGAACGGCATCCGTTCACCTTATCTGGTAGCCACCGAAAATGACGGTCTCAACGGAACCTGCATGCTTTTTGGCCACCTGCTCACCGGAACCGCGCAAATATTCGCCGACGTAAGAACTTACTGGAGCCCCGACGCAATCAAGCGGGTTACCGGTTACAAACCGGAAGGCAAAGCCTCCGGCGGCCTGATCCACCTTATCAACTCCGGCGCCGCGGCAATCGACGGCACCGGCAAACAGCGCAGGAACGGCAAACCGGCGGTAAAACCTTTCTGGGAAGTTACCTCCAAAGAAGCCGGCGCCTGCCTGGACGCTGTAAGCTGGCGGTACGCCGAATTGGGCTACTTCCGCGGCGGCGGTTATTCATCGGACTTTATTTCAGAAGGCGACATGCCGGTGACAATGAGCCGGCTCAACCTGGTAAAAGGCCTGGGGCCGGTTCTGCAGATAGCCGAAAGTTATACGGTAGCCATGCCGGACAATGTTCATGACAACCTTGACTTCCGCACAAACCCGACATGGCCTACCACATGGTTCGCTCCGCGTACATCCGGCACAGGTCCGTTCAGGGACGTATATTCGGTAATGGCCAACTGGGGCGCCAACCACGGTTCCCTCTCTTACGGCCACATCGGAGCCGATCTTATTACACTGGCCAGTATGCTAAGGATTCCGGTCTGCATGCACAATGTTGATCCGGCCGATATTTACCGGCCAAGTTACTGGAACAGTTTTGGCATGGACAGCGAAAGCGCCGATTACAGGGCCTGCGCCGCGCTGGGACCGGTGTACAGGTAGAAATTGTTCCGGATTTTGGGACCGCAACATTTTGGACCGCAGACCAAACGAACCGGTACGAAAGGAATAGTCTGAGAAGATTTCTCACAGAGCACACAAAGGCACGGAGGAATCAGAAAGGAGAAATGAGGAAGGAGAAGTGAAAAGATAAAAGTGAGGAAAGAGGAAAGAAATGAAGCCTAAAAAATTTTCTTAGCTTTTCTCTTTTAGTTTTTCTCTCTTAAACTTAATTTCTTGATCTTTCTTACCCCTGTGCCTCAGTTAACTCGCGAACCGAAGGTTCGGCGGGCTCTGTGAGAGATCTTCTCGCGTTCTTCATTTGTGCGTGTTCGCGCAAGTTCGTGAGGTTCGTGGTAAAAAATTTTAGATAAAAATCCTTGGCAAAAAAACTTAGATAAAGATTCCAAAAAACTAGTGGACGTATCCAAAAAAATACCTTAGTATTGACATATGATTGGATTCCTTATCAAGAAAAACTTTTTCGACCTTTGGGATAATCTGTTCCGTGTCGCATTGCTTAACCTCGGGTTTATCGCTTCTCTTGCAATACCGGTATTTATTCCGACATTGCTGGAGAGTGTACCTTTGTTGGGTCTGGCCGTACTCTTTATCGGTATACTTTGGTGCTTTGTATATTTGTCCGCTTCGGCGCTATGCATCAAGTCAGTATCGGATTACGCCGGGTTCGGGTTCGTTGATTTTTTTAACAATTTAAAAATCGGCTGGCCTTTGGGGTTAATAGCCGGCGGAATAGTTTTTATAGGGTATCTTTTGGTAAGCGTGGTTATGCGTTTTTACCTTAACATGAATTCCCTGTTCGGCCTGCTCCTGGCGGCTGTTATCTTCTGGACCCTGGTTGTGGCTATATTATCTTTTCAGTTTTTCTTCGCGGTCCGTACAAGGCTGGATACAAAAATAACAAAAATCATAAGGAAATGTTTTGTTTTTTTCTTTGATAATCCGGGTTTTGCGATTTTTACATTCTTGAATAATATAGTAATGGCAGTAATCTCGATATTTCTAGCTTTTTTGTTTCCGGGGCCCGCCGGTATTCTGCTTTTTCTTGACGAAGGAATGCGCCTTAGATTATTAAAATATGACTATCTGGAGGCAAATCCGGACGCGAACCGCAAAAAAATACCATGGGACGCGCTGTTAATAGATGAAAGGGAAAGAACCGGAACCCGCAGCCTCAAAAGTTTTATTTTTCCCTGGAAGGATTAAACCGGAAGGACTGAGGCGTTTCGGCAGCCGGCCCGGCAGGCGGCGGCCCGGCATGCAGCGGCGCGGTATGCCGCGATCAAATTTCAGCGTTCGTGGCTGTGGGTTGGACTGTGTTCGCAGCCCATACCTACTTTTAATGAACCGCACCAGATGCACTTCATGCCGCCGTGGCCGTGGACATGTTTTCTGGTGGGCGTCTGCAGGCAGCCGTTGCCGTATGATCTGGAACCGCACATTATGCAGCGGGTTTCATCGTTATTATGAATATGCAGGCCGTTGGTGCTGCCCGGACAGCCGGGACCGTAAGCGGTAGATCCGCAAAATGTACATTTACTAGCCATTTTTTCCCCTCATATTTTAAAAATATGGTTATACAACTATTATCGGTTAGTATATCATTAATAATTAAAATAGAAAAGGTAGTAAATTTAGCGAAATGACAGTAATCGAAGAATATATTGCCGCGCAGCCGGAAAAACTGCGGCCGACCCTTAATAAACTGCGCAGAACAATTTTAAAGGCAGCGCCGGAAGCAGCCGAAATAATTTCCTGGAACATGCCGACCTTCCGGCAGGGAGTAAATTTAATTCACTTTGCCGTGTTTAAAAAACATATAGGAATTTTTCCGGGGGATCTTTCGCAAGTACCGTTCAAAGACCGATTGACCGGTTATAAAACAACGAAAGGCGGCATACAGTTCCCGATTGGCAAGCCAATTGACTTTGAATTGATTGCCGAAATTACCAAATGGCGGGTTTTGTGCGCAGATAAATCCGGCGCGGTTAAATCCCGAGCAGTAAAATCCCGAACAGTTAAATCAGGCGCCGGGACCGGCAGAATGACGCGGCAGGTTCATGAAATACCGGATTATATTACGGCCGCCCTGGATAGAGGCAATCTATGGGACCTATACAACGCGCGCCCGCCGTATCAGCGCAACGATTACATCGGGTGGATAACGCGGGGCAAACGCGAAGAAACCAGACAAAAGCGGCTTAACCAGATGCTTGAAGAACTGCGTAACGGCAATGCCTATATGGGAATGAAGTATTTACCAAAAAATAAGGAGTAACCTGGTGGAAAGCAAAAAGAAAATTGTAATTATCGGAGCGGGAATCTCCGGGCTGTCAGCGGCGATATACGCCCAGCGAAGCGGATTTGACGTTACAGTCTGCGAGCAGCACAGCATTCCCGGCGGAATGTGCACAAGCTGGAAACGTAAAGGTTATCTGTTTGAAGGCGGTATTCACTGGCTGACCGGTTCATCCAAAAAAACCGGACTCCGCAGTTTATGGGAAGAAACCGGCGCGTTAAATGACAGCGTAAAACTTATTAATCAGGATCCCTTCAGAGCTGTGGAGTACAACGGCCTTACTATCAATTTGTACAGGGACATTGAAAAAACCGCGAAACATTTGATTGCGGTATCTGTGCAGGATAAAAAACAAATAAAGCGTCTGGTAAAAGACGTTAAGGCTTTCTCGGGTTTCCGGATGCCTGTAATTGACATAAAAGGTGTAAAGACGCAAAATCCGCAGAAAATAAAACCCGGCATGATTTTAAAAATGCTGCCCGCGTTCCCGCTGCTGGCCAAATTAAATAAAATTTCCTGTGAACAGTACGCCGATCAATTCAGCCATCCCGGTATAAAACAACTGATGCGTTTGTTGCCCGGTTACTCTGCAATCAGTCTGGCTGCAACTTTATCCACACTTGATACCGGCGACGGCGGTTATCCGGAAAGCGGTTCCCTTGCGATGACCGGCAGGATGGCAAAAACTTTTACAGATTTGGACGGCAAGCTTTTATTAAATACCAAAGCAAGAAAAGTAAACATTGAAAATAATATTGTAACAGGCGTAACACTGGAGCAAACCACAGACAATACAATTGCTGCAGATGCCGTAATAGTAACGCAGGAAACAATGGCGGCCGCGCAAAAATTGTTCGATGTGCCGCTTAATGAGGAATGGCTTACCGATCTTTGTAAAGATACAAAACCGGCTGTATGTACATTCATTTGCGCAGGAATCAGGGCAAAAATTCCGGAAGGAACCATACCTGCATGGATTCCGGAAAAACCAATTACCTATGCCGGCTTTGCCGCGGAGGAAATCGCCTTCAACAATTATTCCGGATACAAAGACTATGCACCGGACGGATGCACTGCGATGACAACAACGCTCCTGGGCGATACATATGATTTTTGGAAAAAAGCAAAAGATGAAGGCCGTTATGAAGAAGAAAAACGTAACCTCGCGGATCAGATAAGCAGGGAAATTTGCCGCAAGTTCCCGCAGGCCAAAGGGAATATCGAAGTTCTGGACATAGCCACCCCGCTGACATACGAACGTTACACAGGCGCTTATCACGGTTCATGGATGAGCGTAGTCGGCGCTGGAGAAAAAATGAAGACTTACCCCTGCGCCGTAAAAAATATCGGCGGATTGTATTTTGCCGGCCACAGGCTCAACTCGCCCGGAGGCCTCCCTGTTGCGCTGGTTACTGGCAGACAGGCCGCGCAGATGGTATGCAGGCAGTTTGACGCGGTGTTCAGGAATTTATAGTATAATAGAAAAATCGATGATAAAAAGAAAACTGCCGATTGGCGGAATACAAACTTTTTCTGAACTCCGTGAGAATTACGATGTGTATGTTGATAAAACCATGCATATTTACAATATGGCTTCCAGGTATAAAGCGGTGTTTTTGGCACGTCCGCGGCGATTCGGGAAGTCGCTTTTGTGTTCTACCATAGAAGCGCTGTTCCTTGGACAGAAAGAATATTTTGACGGACTGGCGGTATCAAATACCGATTGGGACTGGAAAGTACATCCGGTAATTCACCTGGCTCTGGGGGCCAATGATTTTACTGATAACGGAGCAGAAACGTTTGTAGGAACTTTGAATACTCAATTGGATAAGGTGTGCAGTTTATATGGTTTATCTGTTGAAAGAAGTGAAAATGCCGCTGACAGATTTGACCGTGTTATCACCGGACTGTCTGAGAAATTGGGTAAGGTTGTTGTTATTATCGATGAATACGATAACCCGCTATTAAGTACCATAAATCAACCGGAATTAAATCTGCGGTTACGGGAAAGACTCAAAGGGTTTTACAGCGTATTAAAACAAAATGACAGGTATTTGCGGTTTTCGTTTATTACCGGGGTTACCAAATTTGCGCAGGTCAGCCTGTTTTCCGGAATGAATCAGGCTAACGACATATCAATGATGCCGGAATATTGTGATATCTGCGGAATAACGCAGGAAGAACTCGAAACAGTTTTCGCGCCGGAGATAGACGCTTATTCACCCAGGTACGGCGGGCGTGAAAAGTACATCAACAAAATGAAAGAATACTATAATGGATATTTTTTTACCAAAAAAAAATTATCGGTTTACAATATTTATGGATTATTAAACCATTTCGATAAAGCGGCTGAATTTGATTTCTATTGGAGCATGACCGGAGCTCCGCTAATAAAGTATCTGGAAACAAAAAATGTAAATGCTGCCGAAATTGAAGAAGCGGAAATGAAAGCCGGTGACTTTGCCGATTACAGGGACACTGCAATAACGCTCTTTCCCCTGTTATACCAGTCCGGATATTTAACCATTTCTGATTACGATGAAACAACGGGCCTGTATAAACTCAATTATCCGAATATTGAAATCAGGCAAAGTCTGGCGCGATTTCTTTCATCCAATTATTCCAAAGCAGATGAAAAACTGGCGGCTTCCATGTATACCCGCCTCGTCAGGGCGCTGCTTGACGGGAAACCGGATGATTTTTTAAACCTGCTGAAATTATTTCTGGGCAAGGTTGATTATTCGCTCAGCAGCAAAATTACCGAATACTACTTCGAGTTCGCGGTTTCCAATATTATCAATATATTGGGATTACGCTGTGTTAATGAAGTTCATACTGCAAACGGAAGAATGGACAGCGTAGTATTTACAGATAACTACATTTACATATTTGAGTTTAAGGTAGATAAACCTGTCGAAGATGCAATGTGACAGATTGAAGATAAAGACTATGCATCGATCTACGCAGACAGCGGGAAAATACTAATAGAAATCGGAATCATCTTCAGCCGCGAAACGCGCAATATTATTGGATGGCAGTGTCATTGAATGGCAGCGGCATTGACCCGCAGGGCGCATCTTGCGCCCAGTCAATCCATTCCATAAAAGAGCCAATGCCGCAGGCATTGACATTTTCCAAAATAAAAACATAATAATAACCAATGAATCAATTTAGGTTTATTAATAACATTAGTCTCGCAGCAGCAGCCGCTATCCGGGAGGATCGCGGTTAACTGTTAATTTTTATTAAACAGGCCGCGGCCCTCAGTGAGCATTGCTCAAGGGTACGCGGCTTTTTTTTATGTCGGCGCCAGGAGCTATGCCCGGGAAATTAATTCCGCAATCAGGGGAACGGCAGGGGAGCAGACATGAGAAGGGACATTTTACATCCGGGAGCGGGAAAACTCAGGTACGAGATCCGGGAGATAACGGCGTTCGCCAAAAGCCTGGATAAATGGCACATTCCCGTTCAATGGGAGAATATCGGGGATCCGGTAAAAAAGGGCGAACCGGTAGCTGACTGGATCAAATCTATTGTCAGCAAAAAAGCCGGGGAGAATCTTTCCTACGCGTATTCAGAAACAGAAGGCGCATCCTGCGCCCGGGAATTTCTTTCGGCACAGGTTAACAAACGGCCGGATCTGGAAAACCATTTGCCGGGATTAACGGCCGCGCGAATTACCGCGGATGACATTTTATTTTTTAACGGCCTGGGAGACGCGGTCGCAAAAGTATTCGGTTTTTTGCGGAGGGAAGCCAGGGTTCTGGGACCGTCGCCGGCCTACTCTACCCTTTCGTCCGCGGAAGCCGCGCATTCCGGTTACGAACATTTAACCTATAAACTGGATCCGCACAGGGACTGGATGCCTGACATGGCCGATGTGGAACTCAAGGTCAGGTACAACGATTCAGTTGCCGGATTGCTTTTAATAAACCCGGATAATCCTACAGGAGCGGTCTACCCCGCGGAAGTACTTATGGAATTTATCCGCATAGCAAAAACATACGGCCTGTTTATTATCTGCGACGAGACTTATGCCAATATTATTTACGGCAGCTTTGGGACCGCGGCCCTGTCCCAGGTAATCGGCGATGTCCCCGGCATTGCTCTGCGTTCGCTTTCCAAGGAAGTGCCGTGGCCCGGCGCACGCTGCGGCTGGGCAGAAATCTACAACCGTAAATCAGACCGCTGTTTTGACGCCTATGTAAGAAGCCTCCTTGACGCCAAACGCCTGGAGGTCTGTTCAACTAGCCTGCCCCAGCTCTGTATCCCCGAAATTATGGGCGACAGCCGCTACGGCCCGCATCTGGCCGCAAGGGCGGCGATGTTCGGGAGAAGGGCAGATGAGGCAGAAGAAGCGTTCAGGGACATACCGGGTATATTTATGAAAAAACCCCGCGGCGCACTGTACGCCACAGCGGTATTTGAAGGGGATTTTAACGAAACAAAAACCGAACATTGTCTGCCCGTTTGCAGCGGCGATTTAAAAGCTTATATAACAGAAACAATAAAAGGTCTTATGCCTGACAAACAATTCGTCTACTGGCTGCTGGCTTCCACCGGTATCTGTGTAGTACCGCTATCTGGTTTTGCCAGCAGCCTGCCCGGTTTCCGTTTTACACTGCTGGAACACAACGATGAAAAGAGGGCCTGGATTTACAAAACCCTGGCTGAATCAGTAAGGGAATATTTAGAATAAATTATTGCGATATTACTTTTACCGGTGCGCATAAAAAAAGAAGGGCGGGAAAACCGTCCTTCTTTAAAATTAACTTCAATAAGAATTAATAATCATTGCGCCCCTTGCGGGATTTTTTAAACAGCTTGCGCGCAATTGCCTTCTTCTTGCGGTTTAGGATCGTCGAAGGTTTCTCAAAATACTCGCGTTTCTTGAATTCACGGATGATGCCTTCTTTTTCAACCATCCGTTTAAAACGCTTAATGGCTTTTTCCAGCATCTCGTTATCATCTACGATGATATGAGCCAAAAGTATTCACCTCCCTTCCGTACGGTCAAATTAAATTTACAGTAAGCTGCTGATAAATCAGCTAGATAAGTCAGTCAGATAAATCAGTAACTTACAAGATTACGTAAAATTTCATCCTTGTCAAGGACCGCCCTGGCCATAAAAATATCCGGGTCAGCATATTCGGTAGCTACCCGGATTTCCCAATGCAGGTGGGGGCCGGTGGCAAGGCCGGTGGATCCGGAATAGCCAAGAACTGTACCGGAGCTTATAATGTCGCCTGCTTTGACCGCAATCCTGTCCATGTGGTAATAAATCGAATAAACTCCGGGCAGGTGCTCCAGTACCACTGAATTGCCGGTTACGATACGGAAAGCAGCAAGCACAACACGGCCGGCGGCGCAGGCATGTACTTCTGTCCCGGTGGGGACACCAAAGTCAATTCCGGCGTGAATGGCGGTATCGGTTGTATTATCTATGTATTTATAAACGCGGCGATCGCCGTAAAAACTGGTGCGCCGTTCGGTGCTGACCGGCTGGGTAAAGCGGCCGCCGTCAAAAATTTCTGTACCGGTATGCGACAGGATTGCCCAGAGTTTATCGGATTCCGCGGTTTTTTGGGGATCCGGTACTGTGCGGAGATTGGTGTTCTCTTCGTTAAGATCGATTACTTCGCTTACAAAATCACGTTTTTCGACAACAAGCGGCAGGTCAATGACAGTCCTGTTGACGGCCTGTATGCGTATAAAATACGGGCCGGAATTTACTGTTGCGGGAACAGCCAGAATCCCCGCCTTGACTTCCCTGCCGCCGGCGGTCTTTGTAAAATTCCAGAGTCCAGCTTTTAGTAGGGATTTTCCCGCGCTGTTAAAAAGCACAGCAGTAAAATCCGTACTGCCCGGCCCGGTAAAATCATCGGTGTAGGCAATTGTTACAGGTTCCCCGGGTGTGACCCTGGAAGGAATTACGGCAAAACAGGGGCCGGTTTCCGCGGGCGGCGCAGGCGGCTCCGGAGGGATTGAAACCTCAACAGGATCATCATTGACGCCTCCGGCAAACACCATGGGAACCGTCAATAAAAAAGCTGCCTGCAAAAAAGCCAAAAGCAAAAAAAATTTATTTTTCATTGTCCGCTCCGCCTAAGATCATTGACTATTATTTGCGGCGTTTCATTGCCGTTATACCAGTTCCTGCCGATTTTAAAACAAAGATCCACCCTGTCATCCAAATCAAATTCTTTTTTAACTTTATCCGCCGCCTGCCAGTAAACCGCAGGCCATTTGTATTTTCCGGCGTCAAGGGTAAGTTTGACATGTTTCGCTTCCGACTTGCCCATCAGGCTTATGGCCTCAATGCGGACTCCCCGGGCCATAAATGTCAGGGGCTCGTTGCCTTCGCCGTACGGTTCAAAACGATCTATCAATTTAAAAATATCCGGAGTTAAAAAATTAAGCGGTAATTCCGCGTCAACAATAATTTCTTCATCCCGGATTTCTTCAAGTTCAATATTTACCGACGCGGTTTTTAAACGCTCAAGAAAAACCGGCCAGTTAATTTTATTCATGCTGAAACCGGCCGCGTAATCATGCCCGCCCCAGTCAACAAAAAGATGAGCGCAGGGTTCAAGCAAAAATCTTAAATCATAGCCGCGGACCGAACGCAGTGAACCTGTAACTACAGTATCGCCGGCGGACACTGCCATGGAAGGCACCTTAAAACGGTTCATCATCCGGTTGGCCATAATTCCGGTTACACCGCGCGGGATTTTTTCGCTGCAGGCTACAGATAAATTACCGCTGAAAGATTGCAGGCTTTCTCCCGCGAGCGGTTCAACAAGAGTCCAGGTTTCCGCTCCCAGCTTTTTGCGTTCCTCGTTCATAACAATAAGTTCGCCTGCCAGTGTATCGCGTATATTGGTATCTTTTTCCAGCAGCAGGGCGGCTGCCTTGCGGGGATTTCCCATGCGGCCGGCGGAATTTATCGCAGGCGATAACTGCCAGGAAATCTCATTGGCGCCGATTTTTTTGCCGCCAAGATCAAGTTTAAAAAGTAAATCTGCCAGCCCTGCCCTTGGATTATCCCGCAGGGATTTAAGACCCTGTCTTACAATGATCCTGTTTTCATTAATAAGGGGCATAATATCTGCAATCGTACCCAGACACGCCAATTGAAGATCCGCGGAATCTCCGTCATCGGCGCGCTTTTCTTTTTTTCTAATAAATGAATTAAAAAGACTAATAAAAACATCAAGCTCACCGGTTTCGTTTTCGCTGTATTTGGCTATGCGGGAAAGTTCGCGGATCCGCAAAAGGCTTTTCCCGGCAGCGGACGGAATTTCCTTTCCAATCTCCGGCGCGATGTCCAGCATATTAATTTCTACAGCGGCGCCGAATATCGTATTGAGAATACGTTTTTGAAGCGGCGCGTCCCATACCAGAATCTGCTGGCCCTGCAAAAATGCCGGCAGCCTGGTATTGCCGATGCTTACAACCGAACGTCCTCCCGCAGGGTCGGGTACTATGGTTTCCGAGAGGTTTGCAATACGGGACATGTTCCGAAGTTTGGCGATTTCTATGATCCAGGAATCATTGACCGGCCGTGTATTTAAAAGGCAAATCGGCTGGCCGTAGAGTTCGCTGCTGCGTGCAAAACGCAGTGCGGTAACCAGTTTGTATACAACAGCGCATCCGGCCAAATCCCTGAAAGGATAATTGGAATTGGCCAGCTTGGGATTTACGATGGCATAAGCGCCGGGCAGTTCATCCTGGGGGTTATGATGATCGGTGACTATTACATCGATCCCAAGTTCATTGGCTTTTTTAACTTCGCCGGTATTTGAAATACCGCAGTCAACGGTAATTATAAGCGTGCCGGAGTCTGCGGCAAATTCATCCACTGCCTTTGCGGATAATCCGTAAGGATCATCTCCTGAGGGAACACGCCAGGAAACATCCACGCCCAAAGTTTCCAGGTATTGCGTAAGCAGGGCGGTTCCGGAAATCCCGTCTACGTCGCGATCGCCGAAAACAAGAACTTTTTCGCCTTCTTCCTGCGCAGCCAGTATCCGTTCCACCGCGTCTTCCATGCCGGGCAAGTCAAAAGGATTATGCAGGTAACGCAGATCATCTTCCAAAAAAAAGCAGATGTCATCCGCTTTGGTAATACCCCTGCGCATCAGGACAGAAGCCATCAGCAAATCGCAGCCGAATTTTTCCGCAAGGTTTTTTACAAGCCCGCCCGGAATTTCTTTTTTATCCCATTTCATAAAATTTTTTCTTTCATTAAATTTCTTCTTTCATTAATTTTTATCTTTCGTTAAATTTTTTTTCATGAGATTTCCTCAAGGATCAAATTTCTTTTGGCGGGCATGGTCTGCGAATATGCGACCGCGTCATTTAACTGTGGCAGCGCTGCCTGCAGTCCTTCCCTGTCCGCGGCCCAGACTTTCATCAGGAGATCTCCGGCCGTAACTTTGGCGCCGCTTTTGGCAAAGAACTGCACGCCTGCCACAGGGCTCACTTTGTCTTCGGTGCGGTTGCGGCCTACTCCAAGCTGCACACAGGCGTGGCCGATTTTCCAGGCGTCAATCCCGGAAGTATAGCCGTTGCTGCCTGCCCTTACTTCCGCGCTGACAGGCGAACGGTAATTGCCTCTAATCCGCAAAACTTCATCGGGGTTCCCGCCCTGACTTTTGATATTTCTTAAAAACAGTTCCCTGGGCTGCCCGCCTGCCAAAGTCTTTTCGCAGACGCGGCGGCCTTCGGCTGAGTCTTTGGCTTTTCCTCCCAGGAATGCCATGCGGCCGGCCAGTTCCAATGTAACTTCCATTAAGTCTGCGGGGCCTTTGCCTTCCAGGCAGTCAAGACTTTCTTCCACTTCGAGGAAGTTGCCGACCATATTGCCCAGCGGTTCGTTCATGTCGGTAAGCAGGGCAATTACACTTAGCCCAAGGGCCGCGCCGGTATCAACCAGCGAACGCGCGAGTTTTTTGCCTTCAGCGCTTTCCTTCATGAACGCGCCGGAACCGAATTTTACATCAAGGACCAGGCCTTTGGTTCCTTCAGCGGCTTTTTTGGAAAGTATGCTTGCGGTAATAAGCGGAATTGATTCAACCGTGGCGCTCACATCGCGGAGCGCGTAAAGCAGACGATCAGCAGGAACTATGTCTTTGGTCTGGCCGGTCATGGCAAAACCGTCCGCTGCGATAATGTTCTTAAATTCATCGGCCGGTAAAGATGTGCGGTAACCGGGAATGGATTCAAGTTTATCAAGGGTGCCGCCGGTATGACCTAAAGCCCGGCCGGACATCATTGGTACTCTTATACCAAGACTGGCCGCAATGGGCGCCAGTATAAGGCTGGTTTTGTCTCCAACCCCTCCTGTTGAATGTTTATCGACAAAAGGACCCTGTATGCCGGACAAATCAATTTTACTGCCAGATTCAAGCATAACCCGGGTAAGAGCGGCTGTTTCGATTGGAGTCATGCCCATAAAAAAAACGGCCATTGCCCAGGCGGAAACCTGGTAGTCCGGAATATTTCCTGCGGCATAACCGCCGATAAGGAATTCCAGCTCCTGCCGGGTAAGCTCTTTGCCGGCCCTTTTATTCATAATTATGTCAACAGCCCGCATAAAGCCTCCCAAAAATTTTTACTAATAATCCCAAAGGGGAAGACGCCTGCCCACCGATTCAGTCAATACCGAAAGGACCAAACTGCGCGCCTGGTCAAATGAAACTGTATCCAGATTAAACTTGAGCGCGTTTTTTGGCCCTGCGTTTTCCACGGCGGCAAGCCAGCGCCGCGCGCCGGGCCCAACGGTAATTTCAGAAACCCTGCCCAAGTGTCCGGCGGAGTTAATGGCAAGGCATTTTGCGCAAACCGGATTACTTTCTGCCGGACTATAACATAATATCTCATCAGACTTTATATCACAAGCGCAGACAGAACAATGATTAAGATCGGGCTTAACCCCCAGGAGTTCGGTCCATGCCCAAAAAAATTGAAGTAAAATTCTTTGGCAGGTTTTTTCATCGGCGGTTTCCAGGCAGTCAAGCGCGCCGGAAGCCAGTTCCAGAGCGGTCCCATAGGAAGAACCGCCTGCATGGGTCGCGAGTACGGTTTCTGCCAATGAATTTGCCGCCATAATCCGTTCATACATTTCGCGCAGACCCGGCCGCCACAATTGAACATCGAAATCAATAACTTTATTTGAATCCCTGACTGGGTCATGGTAAATATATAGTTTACCCTGGTTAAACGGAGCAGCCTGTGAACGGAGTTTGCTTTTGGGTCCGCCAAAAACAGTAGCCTTGATAACGCCTTCCTGGGCGCTTAAAAACCAGGCTTCGCGGTTGGAATCGCCGCTGGGTTTTACCATAAGGGTCACGACATCGCAGGTTAGGCTTCTGGGCATTTGATAAAAATATTACAGATAAAAAAATTACAATTCAAGTGAAAATACTTTGCTGTTCCGCGACAGATCATAGGTATCGCGTTTCCTTGACGGCAGACTTTCAACCGTTGATTCCCTGAAACCCAAAGATTCAAACCAGTCGTGGGTGCGGGTGGTCAGAACAAAAACCCTCCGCATACCGGCTTTTTGGGCCCTGTCGGTAAAATAGCGGACTATGCGCCGGCCCATTCCCAAATCCGAATAACCGGAATCTGTTGCAAGAGCCGCGATCTCGCCCTGGTTTTCTCCCCAATCGTGCAGAGCTCCACAGGCATGGATCCTGCCGTCAATTTCGAAAACAGCGTAATCGTCCTTTTTATCCTGGATATCTTCCGGACTGCGCCTGATTAAATAACCCTGCTGCATCAGCGGCTCCATTAAGCGCAGGATATCCGGAATATCCTGGCTGCGCAGAGCCCTTATCGATTCATATTCGTCGGCATAAACCATGGTACCGGCGCCCAGGTTAGAAAACAGTTCCTTAAGTACCGCGCCTTCTTCTGCACCGTTAATAATATGAACCCTCTCAACACCTGCGGATGAAGCTTTAATCGCAAGCCTAAGTTCATCAAGAGCTTTTCCGTCTGTCCGCACATTGCTGTTGATTTCAACAATACGGGCCGCTTCCTGGGGCGTAAGCCGGATAATACGGCCGTTCTTATCGATTTCTGTAGATTCCGGAATTTTATATTGTTCTTTAGTTATTCCTTTGCTGAGCGAAATTATAAAGAGTTTTATGGCGCCCAGTTTGGCCGCGGCCTGGAAAGCTATTTCATCGCTGGGTACATTATAGGGCTTCCCGGACGGACTCCAGCCTATGCACGGCAGAATCGGAATCATGCCGAGTTCCAGAACGCGGTTAAGAGAATCAGTATAAAATTTATCTACAGTACCGGTATGTTCCATATCGGTCCCGTTAATAACGCCAAGACCCCGGGCCCGGACAAAATTGCCGATTACAGCTTCTGTTCTGCTGCCGGAAAACCCGGTCATAAAACGTGTAGCCGTATGGAAAGCGGCCATCTGGACAAAAGGCATGGCCGTTTCGGTTGTGATGCGCACATCGCCGCAGTATTTGGAAACAATACCGTATTCATTCAGAACTGAATCTATCCATTCCTTGGCGCCCGGAACAATGATTACCTTAAAACCGGTATTGGCGAGCAGTGCCAGATCTTTTACCAGCGAAGGAAAAAGCGGGTCGGCTGTGACCGGGAAATCTATTTTAAAAACCATGGTGGAGCCTTCAAACCGGCTCTGGTAGTGGAAAACTTCTCTTACCAGGTCAACCTGGGACCAGGATTTATCGGGCAAAGGCAGAGGCAATTAAACGCTCCCCGGAATGATTAATTATTCTTTAACCCGGATGCCGCGAGTATATCAGCAGCCAGTTTATCCGGACAATCCACAAGCGGTGAATGTCCGCATTTTGGATATTCAAGCAGTTTCGAACCGTGTATTGCGGCCGCGTTTTCTCTGGAAGTTGCCGGAGGAACCACCAGATCCATTTCGGCGCAGGTAATTGTTACGGGACACTTAATTTTACCTATAGATGCAGAACCATCAGCATAACCGTTGTGTTTGTCCGACATATTAAAAGCGGCAAGGGCCCAGTCTACATCAACCAGATTGCGCTGCTTAAGGGTCTCCGCGATATAAACTTTATTCTGTGCCTCAGCCGGTTTATTGTTAACATAGATTGCGGCTTTCCAGAGCTGGTCAAAAAATTCAGCGTTCCCGGTTTTAAAGGCGGCAAGAGGCGGGGCAACAGAAACAGGATCAAGGGCAAGCTCGTCTTTATTCGGATATGGTTCCTGGCTCCCGTCAGGTTTTGTTCTGTATAAGGGGTAACCCCTGTAACCGACGCCTTCTATAATAAAAAGTGAAGCAACAAGATTGGGGTACCGGGCGGCAAGCTCAAAAACGATTCCGCCTCCGGTTGACCAGCCCACGACATGAGCTTTATTAATACCAACCGCGTCCGCGAACAGTTTTACATCTTCGGCCAGCTCAGAAAGGGCAGAAAAACGTGAATTATAGGAAGAATCTCCAAAGCCGCGCAAATCCGGCGCTATAAAGCGGCAATCGTTCATACGGAGAAAAAGCGGCAAAAAATGCAGCGATGAGGACATATTGCCGTGGATTAACAGGAAAGTCTTATCCGCGTTTTTCTCTCCATGTTCTATATAGGCGTAAGTCTCGCCGTTGGCAAGTTTAACAGATTTTTTTTCGTACATTTTATACTCCTGAAATTTGTTTTTATATGGTAAATTTCAATATCTCAAATATATACATATGGGTTAAATAAGGCAATGGGAAGGAAAAAGAAATGAGGAATGAGAAGGGAAAAATGAAAAGGGAAAAATGTACCGCGACTTTACCCTGGAATTCCAGGTTCCGCCTCGAAAGGTGCGAAATTTCTTTCATTTCTCATTTCTAATTTCTAATTTTTAATTTTTTTAGGCTGCTTCCAGAATAAAGTCGCTTTTGATTATATACGGCGCTCTTTGTAAGGTTATGGCGGAACCGTTAAATTGGGTCCTTATCTCTACCCTGCAATTGGCGTTAACCCCGGCTGGAACTATGCCGGTTATCCTGATGTTGTTGTTTTCTGCGATACGGGTTGCTTTTATAGCCCCGCCGGGATCGTCAACAGGTACAAAATATACTCCGCATTCAGGATTATCGCCGGTAATCTTGATCTTGTTGCCAAGAATGGTAAAAAGATTACCCGGTATCAATACGCTGTTAACCTGATTTTCATCACAGTCAAGGTACTCGTCAATATAGGCATTGACCTCTGCTACCTCTGTAACATCAATTTCGATACTTTCCGTAAGTTTACGCAGCGGAGCCAGAACGCGGAATTTGAAACCAACCGGGTTTTTCTTTTTATTGCGGCTGTCATTAACAGAATCAAAGGTACCGCCTATACTCGGATAAATTGTGTAGAAACCTGTGCTTACGGCAAAACCACCGCAAAGCTGATTTACGGTTTCATTTAAAAAAAGTTTTACATAATCTGCCAAAGTTTCAGATTTGCCTGTAAATTCACCGCGGCTTATTATTGCCGAACAAATTTTTTCAATATCAAGTACTTCTTCATTGTTTGTTTTTGCGATATAAGTCCCTTTTTTATGGGATAAATAACTGGGATAAAGCTTTACCCGGATATGATGCATGGCCTCTTTTGAATTTTTTATAATTTTCACAATATACTCCGTATTAATGTAATGATAACCCGCAAGAAGTTATTTTTTTAATTAGCTCTCACGAATAAACTCTTATATGTAATATTGTGTTTTTATAAAAAAAAATCAAACAAAACAGAAAAATTAAGTAAAAATAAATACAAATGCAAGTAAAATCAGAACAGAAACATTGTAAACGGTAAACACGGCCAAAAATCCGGAGGGAGAAGAATCTTTGCTGCGGGAATAAATTCTGAACGAGATCAGGCTGGCCAGGGATGCTATCGGAGTACCCAGCCCGCCGATATTGACGCCGAGCAAAAGGCCGCGGACATCTTTTGTAAACCCGGAGAGCATCATTGCCGCGGGGACATTGCTTATTACCTGGCTGCCAAGGATGCTTATTAACAAAACCCTTGTTTCAAGGAACTGTGAAAGGGCTTTGCTCACATATTCAATACGCGCCAAATTGCCGACAAAAATAAAAAAACAAAAAAAGGTTAGCAAAAGACCGTAATCAATTTTTGAAAATATTTTTTTATCTGTAATAAAAACAGAGCACAGAACAATCAGAAAGCAGATCCTGTAATCCAGGGCCCGCAAAACCGCGGCAATGCAAAAAATAAAAAGAACGGAATAAAAAAATATAAATTTTTTACTGCCGGCTTCAGCATTCATGTTATACTTTATTTCCAGGCTTTCTTTTTTGGATACAAACATTATAACCATTATAATAATGTAACCCAGGATTCCTGCGGGCAGCACTATCCTAAAAAATTCCAGGATGTTCATTGTATAATATGAATAAATATAAAGATTCTGCGGGTTGCCGATTGGTGTGAGCATGCTGCCCAGGTTGGCGGCCAGCGTTTCCATTACAATTACAAAAATAAGTTTTTTTCGCCCGGCCCCTGCAAACAGCTCAATTGTTACAGGCACAAAAGTTATAAGAGCTACATCATTGGTAACAAACATGGAACAAAAAAAGACACAATTTACCAGCAGGACAGAAATAATTTTTACACTTGAAATTCTGGCCAGAATTTTTTGGGACAGGAGATCAAATACCCCCTGCTTTTTTAATCCTGCGACTGCTGCCATTAGGCAGAACAGGATACAAAGAACCGAATAATCAATATAGGCAAAATAGCCGGAATCCGGCGGAATCAATATTGCGGAGATAAAGGCGAACATGGCGGCGATAATAAGGACAGCTTCTTTTTTGATAAGCGCGGCAAAATGCGGAACAGTAATAGTCACTTATTAATAACCGCTTATATCAATAAATTAAAAAGGGAACCGGTTTCTGCCGAAGCCGCGGTGATATATGGCATAACCGCATTTGCGTCTTTTGACTGCTTAATTTGTGTCATGTACGAATTAATAAGGGCATCAAGCCCGCCCTCGCCGGATGCCGGATCCGGACCGGTTACCGGATTTTTGGTTTTATTGATTTGGCTCATTTGATCGATTAATATATCCAGAATATTAAGTTTGCTGATTGTAACGCCATGGCTGCCGGCCGGCGCGGGCACACCGTTAATGTGCTTGAAATGTGAATAAACAAGGTCAGAAGGAGCAACAGGAAGAGCAGCTTTCTCACCCGCGGGAACATTAACGGCGAACCCCAGCGAAGGAATTGAATTATCAGACATGATTCCGTAAATCACAATCCATTCTCCGGTTATAATATCGGAATAATGGAAATCAACCTGTAATTATTTTGTGTCTATTACATTCTCAAGTTCCAGTAAAAACCGTTTAACTTCCAATCCGCCGCCATAACCGGTAAGGCTTTTGTCCCTGCCAATTACTCGGTGACAGGGAATTATAATTACAACGGGATTGCGGTTGTTGGCCATACCCACCGCCCGGCATGCTTTGGGATTGCCTATAAGAGCTGCAATATCCATATAACTGCGGGTCTCGCCGTATGGTATTGTCCTAAGTGCATTCCAGACAGCAAGCTGGAATTCTGTGCCTTTGGGTAAAAGCGGCAAATCAAAAATTTTACGTTTTTTGTTAAAATATTCGTCAAGCTGTTTATGAGCATCTTTTATGAGCGGAGTTTCCGCGGCGATTATATCGCGGCCGGTAAAATCCCGGCCTGCCATATTACGGTCCGGTTCCTTAACAAAAAAAATTTCTGTAATAAAGCCGGACTCCGCAACGATTCCCAGCCTGCAGGCAGGAAACTCATAATAATAAACATTCATTGTTTTTTGAGGGCATTCTTACGGAAGTCTGGCGTCTTTATCCAGTACTACACCGTGAATTTCTGTAGCGGCAGCCGCTATACGATTGGCTGTCCTGCAGGCTTCCTCCAGCGACTTGCCCTGCTTAAGCTCGGAAATTATCGCGCCGCAGTGAGCGTCTCCTGCTCCGGTTGTGTCCAGCACTTTTGCCTTGAAACCGGGAGCATGAATGCCGGGGACTCTGGCGTTTTTATCGTAACTATAACATCCCTTTTCCCGCAGTGTAATAATAACAACGTTGTTTGTTCTTTCCGCGAGCGCCTGTGCGGCTTCTTTATAATTGTGTTTCCCGGAAAAATCACAGGCTTCATGCATATTAAGGTGAAGCACCGGCCCCTTTTCGTCCTTGTCGCGGAACTCAATAATTTTTTTCATCCGGCTTGGATTAATTTTCATTATACGGGGGCCTGGCGCAAAATATACCGACAGATTCGGATGGTCATACAAAAACCCGACAATCTCAATGCCGGTTGGATCTTCCACATCAATGCCGCTTATATAGACACTGTCAACTTCGGTAAAGTCCATTCCCTTAAGCCATGATTTGTAAAAGATATACTCGGCGCCGTGATGGGACAAAAAACTGCGTTCGCCGTTTTGTTCTACCAGGCAATAACAGCAGCCGTTTTCTTCTTCAATATTAATCAGAGGTTTTATACCCCTTGATGTCAGCCGTTCCATTACCATGCGCCCGTGCACTCCTGTCCCTACAGCCGAACACAAGATCGCCGGGCTTTCAAGAAACCGCAGTGTTTCAAATACATTATACGCACAGCCGCCAAGACGGTAATCCGGATTATTTATGTTAATATCTTCGCCTGGTACAGGAATGTGCGGTATGGTTATGATAATATCGATGACGGTTGAACCGATTACAAGTGTTTGTTTCATAATGATTAAATACCCGGCGCATTTTTAAGCACAAAATCTTCGGCTTCCCCGCACCACAGGTTCTTGTTCCTGCCGGTAATTTCTGCAAGGGTTTTCCAGAACGGATTTGACCTGCCAAGTTCGTTAAAATCGGCAATGGCTGTGAGCGGCAGGTTCTTGTGGGTATAGATCAGCTTTTTGCCACCCGGAATTTTATCAAGGTTTATTGTCGCATCCGCAACCGCATTAAGACCTCCGACATGGGTTATCAGGGAAGAAGGATTTAACCTGCCTGCAGACATCATTGCGATTGATTCCCTTAAGTTATCGGTATTGCCGCCGGAAGTCCCCACAATATGATGTGATTCGTAATGTACATTATAAAAATTAAACATCGCAGAAAATGCCGGATCAGAAGGACCGGCAAAAAAATTCATACAACCGTCGCCGGCAAGCAGCTTATCGCCCATTTCCACTACAGGTTTGACAGGTGCGAAAACAAAAACATCGTTGTAAAGCTTTCCGTTATTGATTTCTTTTAATGCAGCAACAGGGTCCTGTATGTCTTTTGTATTTACATAAACCAGTTTTACTCCCTCTTTGGCTGCGTCGGCCGGATTCAAAACAGAAGCCGCTCTTTGGAGCCTGTCTTCGTCAATATCGGTGACTACAATTAAGGAAGGTTTGCGTTCATTGTGAATGGCGTAATCGATCGTTCCAAGACCCATGGGGC
>Ga0123357_10001573_pt1 | contig 24368 bp, 17 predicted proteins | sample TergutEmb28metaG_FD_89873 | JGI IMG/M metagenome (GOLD analysis project Ga0123357, IMG submission 89873) | Embiratermes neotenicus P4 segment gut microbial communities from Petit-Saut dam, French Guiana - Emb289 P4 | ecosystem: Host-associated > Arthropoda: Insects > Digestive system > Gut ...
GGTGCAGAGTCCTTCTTGAGAAGCTAACTGGTTTGCAGCTAGTCAAGAAATTCCCCGCATTTCACGGAACCCGAAAGTTCATTACCGCACTCACAAGCGTCCGCCACCTGTCCCTATCCTGGGTCAGCCCAATCCAGTCCATATACCCACATCCCACCTCCTGGATATCCATCCTAATATTATCCACCCATCTACGCCTAGGTCTCCCCAGCGGTCTCTTTCCCTCCGGTTTCCCCACCAAGATCCTATACACCTCCCTCTCCTCACCCATACGCGCCACATGCCCAGCCCATCTCATTCTTCTCGATTTTATCACAATGGAAACAATTTTATTAATTTTGTACATCTAGCGTACGTAATAAGAGACTCCCTGAGGATGATGTACAAATATCGAAACATATAGGAGTGATTTAAAAAACACATTGTTCATATATACTGTGTATTTGTTGGACAAATATAATAAAATTCTACAAAGTGCACGGCACCTACAGCTTGATTATAAAATATCGCTTTTAACCATCATCTTATTGTCGCACTCGTGAATTATATCTTCGGGAGTTCGATTTAAAATGAAATTATATATTTCAACTACTGTGCAGCATAATTATTTTCAAGAACCGATATTCCTTCAACGCAATGACACTGCACACATACACGCATTTCTTACTTGTAGCGACGTTAATGATGTATTGCCTGAACTCCGGTTGCAGTAAACAGGGCATAACTTGAAGACGTAAATTGGTTGCGGCTGATTATCAAATGCAAGCTGTCAATGTAGTAAATTCGGATACACGAATAGTAGATTAACTGATCTCTTTACCTTTGCACTGTCAGTTAAATCAAATTTAGAACTTATTGCCATTACTCGTACACTGAAAATAAGTTTCAGTTTACTTCAGCCATGGATGACAAAAGAAAATTTTATGTGTCAGCAGCAAAGTCAAATTAATAACATAAATTCGCCTGATGCAAAATAAATAAAACAAATTAGAAAATTTGCGCAAAACGAAACGATTTTCCGGCCTCAGTCTTTTTCCTTAATTACCAGTGTGAAATTTCATGATAATCCCGTAATTGGTTCTGGAGCTTTTTCGTTCCAACAGACTGACGGACAGACTGAGTGTAATATTCACTCCGTAAGGATAAGAGCAAACACCAGAAAGCCTAACTCTTCACTTGCGATATTTATGTCTTATTTCTGAGCCATTGAGGTAAAATTTCTTGTCCGGAATTAATTACCTTAGATATATACAAATGGGGCACAATTTACAATCGCCCCAGAAGTATTGTTTGACGGAGAGGCCATTGATTACCCCTCTCTGCCTGTGGACGGATTACACGAGTCTAAGACGCTGAAGACGTACTCACACTGCCTCGTATGCTTATATCCCCAAGCTTTTCGCCCAGATATGGTAGTACAGCGATTCACGTCTGCAACATGATATATTCGTCTTCGTTTTGTGCATCGTAGAATACGGCGGCCAAGCGAACTTTGGACGATGAGAAGAAATACATTTTTCGCAATTCAAGGTAATCGGACAGAGCGAGTCTGCTCAAACGAAAACGTCTGTAATTTGCATTCAAGCGGTGCCTAATTCGAATCTCGGTCGGATACAGACTACCCTGACTCAGGATTTTCATGCTGTTCCTCAAGCTCCACAGGCACATGCTGGAATAATGCCTTCATTTAGGCCACGACTGCTTTTCCCTCCACATCTTTTCCAATTTATTATTATTATTATTATCACCATCTGATCGTCCATCGCTGTACATTCTTTAGCTATCCATAGGATCATAAAATAAACGAATAAGTACTACCATCCTCCGAAGTTACGTCGCAGGTGGTTCTGAGACCTAAGACGTTAGTCATGACAACTTAAGTCGAGATAGATTTTCCCATAAGTGCAGTGTTACAACAGGGAGGGTGGTGCCAGACAAGCTGTTTTGACCATAAATAAAGACATATTTATATTTATGAAAAATTCACAGAGTACATGAAATTTGACAAACAGCAGTGTATGGAGGAGGCACTTCCTCGTTAAATAAGGCTTCGACCAGCACAGTTCGTGACACAAGAGTCCCTGAAGATGACTTTAAGAAATCAAGCACTGACATCTGGTGAGACACAGAATCTCCTCACAGCAAGCAAGAATCTTTATTATTCCTTGTCTAGTTGCTGCTACTCACTGCTCATTCCAGTCAGTGTCTTCCAACACTCTGATGCCAGCTTCAACGAGTACATACCCCTCAGTGAACTTCAACATTCTCATGGTCTTCTCCTCAGGTCACTCAGCTTTGTCACAGGTGCTTTGCTTCCGAATTTCAACCAGATGGTCCAGGGAGTCCAGCAACCCAAAAACATCTTCAGCATCTCGCATAGTAAATTGCATGCTTGTTTTAATAAACTGTCTCTTGAGCAAAAAACTTAAGTGGAAAAAGATGTAAGTTGAGGGATGGTTGTGTGGGAATCATAAGTGTATAAAATAGCATGTATGATTACTGCAGAATTTATGTTGCTTTTATGTATTCAATGTTTTTATCAGTTGACTACACCCCAGAAAGGGGAAATGGGGCACCATAGCCGGCACAGCGGCTAGGCTGCAGGATGTGCGATCTAGGGTTCGAAACCCAGCAAGGGCCAGAGATTTTCCTTTCCCCATAATTGTTCACACCAGTTCTGCTGCCCTCCAGTGTCCTTCCTATTCAATGGGTCCCAGGGTTCTTACCTGTGGGGTAGAGGGGCCAAGGGTTGAAGCTACCCACTTACCTCCATCTACTGCCAAGGTTAAGGATGGCTGGAGCTATATATATATACTCCCCCTATATGCCTTCATCTGTGTGGATGGGACAACTTTACCTTTCAGTTTTGCGAGACTGTGTACATTATGATAACACGAATCTAACTGTGCTGTATTTTAGTAAACAATATTGTCTGTCCACCTAAGGAATCACTGTAATCACTGTTACCTCTGGAGTACTGCTTGCTACAGACATGGATTGACATCTTTCACTTGCCAAACATTCATTCGGAAACAGTGGCTTAGTACAGAAAAACAGTGCGTTCGTGTTGCACCTTTGGACAATGTAGACACAAGTGACCTCAGATTCTCAAGAGATAAACTCACTGTGATATTCATGAGGTAAAGGTAAAGCATTTCCTATACAGGCCTGGATAGGCCCTTGGTTCCAGGAGGTTGAGGCTCTCAGATTTAATGACAATTGGCACATGAAGGTGGTAAAGTCAGCTCTACATACCGGCCGCCTTTACCCCCCAGGAAATATTCCTGGTACTCATTTCTGCTAGAGCCTGAGTTGACTCCAGTGCCACAGTGCAGCCAGATGAGTTATGTCAATAAAAAATTCCAATGATACCATCAGGAATCAAATGTGCGACCTTTCAGCTTGCAGTGCAGTGTGGTTTTCACCAGAACATGACTAATTTTGGATGGCTGACCATACATTGTGGAAAATCTTAATTCTGGCAAGAATGAAAACATCACATCACCCGTCCAACAAAACTATATATTCTTAGATACATCCTTTGGATTAAATAATCCATCATTAGGCTAAACACAGATGTGTTAGACTGCTGATGTGATGTTATTTTTCATTGTTTAAAGGACACAATGGGGCGAATATATAAAATTTGGCAAGAATTCTTAGGGATGAGGGAGACTGATGTTCTTTATCATCATCCTATCAAACATACAGTTCCACAGTTGCTAGGCAGATGGTTTTCTTTAGCAACAGCAGAAACTATTGAAGCGGAGAATCAGATCTACCCACTTATATAATACATGGGTTCTTCAAGTTGTTAAAAGTCAATTTACAAAGCTTGTCAGGCATGATTGGTTCACCACAATGAATCACTTGGGTACTGTATCAGCATTATTTTGCAATGACCCAAACTAAATTACAAGTCTGCTTGTGTTATAACAAAGGAAATTCATTAAAAACCCCTTGTAAGAACAGACATTATATTTATATGACCATTCTGATTATATATTTATCTCCTGTACATAAAATTGGGCAGTCTAACACACAAATCAACAGCAAGGTTGTCCTGTGTTCCAGTAATGCAGCACACTTCCCATCACTGAGTTCGCACCAAAATCTCTTTTCTTGCTCTCCTAATAATTTTCTTGTATTTATCACTTCCTTTCATCATAGTTTTTGACTTCAGTTTACATATCAATTCATTTAAAACTTTGTACAGCATATGCCACTGCAGTTTGTCCAGTTCACTTGTAAGTGATTCTCTGCTTCCTTCCTCACGTAGCTTGCGTTCTTTGCAGAGAAACTTCATCAGATCACGTGCTGTTTTAATGTGCTTTATCCGCTGAATACACAACAGTCCAGAATGGTTCAAAGTACTTTTCTCTTTCTTCTTCAGTTTTTCTAGTTTCTGAGAGACTGGTGCAGTGGATAACAATGAAGAGGGCAAAATGAAAGAAGACACTGGTTCTGCAAACAAAATTGAAATTTATGAAAATCACTGTGTTCAAACGTATCCATAATTTTGGCAAACATTACAGCTGACATCCTCAGAGCATCCAACATCATCTGCTTATCAGAATATACATGGATTTCATTATGTGATTATTTAAGCAATTGGCCTCAACCAACAGTAAACTGTTGGCTACAAGCCTGTCTTGTAATACAAATAAAAAGTTAAAGGTGCTTTCATGAGCAATGTTCCACTAAAAAGCAGAAAATATTAATTTTAAATTGCACAAAGGCAGGGTCATCTTGTATGCACAATCATCTTATATTCAGGTAAATCCTGTATAATGAGTTATTTTATCCATTGCTATTAATGACAGACATTTCAAATAAGATAGGAATCAAACCCAATTACTTGATCCACAGTCAGGCACATCAGAGCTAAGATATCATAGCTCAACCTACAACAGACAATTCCAGACATCTGCCATCAATTATAGCAGCTACAGTGTTCACAATATTAGATGCTTTTAAATATATTACACAACAGATGTCTGAAAATCAAGACTATGCATTAGACATCAACCACAAGAACTTCCATATCAACACATTCAAAACATTTATCATCCAAAAAAGAGTTCCCTTCAAATTCACATCATTTTAGATGTAGACAAAGTGGCAATGGGGTTACTTCTTTACTGTCAAATATTAATTAATCCCCACTGCCTTTGTCAATTTGTTCATTGAATAACATTTTATTAACTGTGTTACCAATTTAAGGTAATCAAATGAGGGAAGAAATTGGCAAGAGGAGGTCATAACAGAGTTGGGACAGTTGAAAAATTCATAGAAAATTGCTGTCATAAAATCCAAAGGGAAGAGACCACACTCGAGACCTAGGTACAGATGAAAGAATATTAAGGTTTATCTTACAGAAAAGTGGGAGGTAAGTGTGGACTGGATTCAGATGGGTCAGGACAGGGTCTAGTAGCTGGTTCCTGTGAATACAGTGATGAATCTTGAAAGTTGGAAGAACAGGAAAGTAATGTGTCAAAGAGGCAGTAAAAGGTGGTGACTAACATATGACAAAGCAAGCCCTAAACATGAATAAATAATGCACGTGTTTCAAGTACAGAAAGAAACACTCACCTCCAACATCCTCAATCACTGAAATAAAATTTGCCTTTGCTGAGAAAATTTCAGTTCTTTGATTGCTGTTAACACCTTTATCACTTTGTTCAGAATATTCTGTCTGCTGACTGAATGCCTTTCCTAGCTCATTCTCTTTTGTAGAAATTCTAATAGCAGTAATTTCAGGGGCTACCACACTCCTTTTTGACTCCAATGCATCTACTTCATTGTCCAAATTTGACTCCACTACTCCTTCATGCTCAAAATTACCATGTTCAATAAGGTCAAATATCCTATGTTGCTTCTTACTTCCACCATCTGACCTATTAAGACAGAAAAATAATTATATTGGTAGCTGTAACTGTTCCGTTCATGAACAAAGAGGCACATATTGTGGCAGCAGAATCCAAAGATTCAGCACTGCTAAAGTTATGACTCAGAACCAGTGCTCTTCAATTTCAACTTCCATGATCCAGTTCCTGTAATTCCTTTTAGAGAACTAACATTCCAGGTACTAATTTTCTGGTCCTTGCTGCATCACCTATCCCATTATTCCTTCATTCATCATAACACAAGCACTGTCAACACAGGGACAAACCTAAACAAGATGCATACTTTTGACATAGATGTTTGTGTGCATCTGAATAAATTATCATTATACATACAACTAAACACATGTAACCTGTGTCCAACTTTTAAATATTTTAATATGTGTTGTATTCAACGTATGTAATTTAGCACTATAACTGCACATCTGTAACATAATTAGCCACTACTCTTTCCTTTGCTAACCACCTCCCTGCAGATGGCTAATGTGAACGACACACATTGCAGTATCATATATTTATAAAACTATTGTCTTTTTATTGTTTTGCAGTTGTTGGAATAATTATTGTGAACTGTGATATATACTGTGTCAGACCATGGGCTGGAGAGATTTTCCAAAAAAAATGTATGTGCCACCTCCAAATTTTTGGCACCAGAAAGGTGACATGAAACTGAGAACTGAGAACCCATAATTCTGGAGTGAGCAATAAGCCGCAGTCATCTGACACCTTATGCTTGGTGCATGGGAACTCATACATATTTTTGTACGTACAGGAAAAACTGCAACAATTATGACAAAAATATTAGGTGTCACTGTGCAAAATTTAGTGACCTGAATAAACAACTATCGGGGATTTGTGCACCCCTGATGTGACCAGTTTTGAACACAAGGCCTGTGCATGACTCCTATAGGGTAGAGCCAGTCCCAGGATAAATTCATAACACGTGGCAGTACAAATCTGCATAAACATTTGTGTAATAAGGACCAACAAGATGCACATTTTTTCTCTTAATTAATTTCAATAATCATCCTCTACATGTTATATGCTTTCTTCTGGGTAATTCCCTGGTGTCTGAATTTTACATGCCAACATTTCGGAACACTCTGTCTGTCCCACCTTCATAGGTGGGTACCTACCCACCTATGAAGGTGGGACAGACAGAACGTTCCAAAACATTGGCATATAAAATTCAGACACTGGGGAATTACCCAGAAGAAAGCATACAACATTCTGAACATGGCAAAAGTTTGAAATCAAGAATAATTCATCCTCTACATGTTTCAAATAGATTAAGTAGTTTACAGCATATGGTATTTATCATGTATCTACGTTGACTAGTCGCTAGCATGATCATGCTAGCGACTAGTCAACGTAGATGCATGATAAATACCATATGCTACATATACAGTAAACTACCTCCTGATGATGAATAGTTAATCTGTTTGAAACATGTAGAGGGTAATTACTGAAATAAATTAAGAGAAAAAAAAAGTGCATCTTGTTGGTCCTTATTACGCAAATATATCATGATGCACGGTCCACAGAATGTCAAATTCTGCAAAAACAATACCTTAAATCAACATAACCACGGTAGTTTTGTAGCTTACCTCCCTATTTTCAGAGGTTCTTTCAACCATGAAGCATCAAGCCAAACTCTCAGGTCTGCAGGGAAATGGTAATCAGCAGGAAGCCAACGTATACCAACAGGTTCCAGAACACCAAGATAAGGCTTCAGTTTCCTGTACCAATCACATGCACACAGGACTAGGTACTTTGAAATGGACCTGCAAACAGTAATAAACAATCAGGTTATGATTAACATGTTGTTTATTCTTTTATGACATTGAAAGAAGAAACAAGGTACAGGTCAAGTTACAGTTGTCCCTGTACAGACCTGGACTGGACCTTAGGGCTCCAAATGGTTGAGGCTCCCAGAATTACTAAACAACTGGCATACGAAGGTGAAACAACACTGTCCGCTGGGAAAAGCATGGAAGGTGACCATGGCCTATTTAGATCAATATTTCAAACTGCAAAACCAATGAATGTCATGAGACCATTAGACATATCATCAGCACCCAGAAATATAACAGAAAGTAAGGTTATGTAGTATAAAACATATTACTTTCCTGTCCTTGGTATATTCAACAGAAATATGGATACAGACTATACAAGAGCACAGAATTATGATAAATCTAACAAGACAAAATGTCTGAAACCAGCAAGTTCGAGCAAATGTCAACACAAACACCAAAAGAAAAGGTAATGAATCAGACTATACTGGTGTAAATGTATACATGAAGAGTAGGATTCCTTTCCAATTATCAAGAGTAAATTTCTTAGTAAATAAATACCTCATTGGCAGACCAAGAGCAAAGTGGAAAAACCAAGAGAGAAATGGTATAAATATGATGGCAGGAATATGTTGCTTTTGATATGACATACGAACAAAAATCAAGAGCCAAAAAAGATTTCTCAAAATCCTGTGAGTTAGCATTGTTAGTGAACAGTATAATAACATTTTGGGATTTTCAAATTTTATTCAATAAGGAAATGATCCATATAAGGTTCTAAACAGACTGGCACTGCTATATTTAGGGACAGCTGCACATTGTTTTTGTGCCATTTGTAAATGGAGAGTACACAATTTTAGGATGTAACAAAGGCTAGAGATGCAGTATATGTCAAAATTATACACCTAATCCTATCAGGAAGTTAAGTGTTTTGAGAGAAAAAACCCACTGAAGATTAAAATATGGTACGATATGACACTGTGTTGACTGGTAAAAGAGTTTTCTGATGTCTTGGAGGGGCCTATGACCTTTAAGATAGTCACGAAGCTCCTCTGACAATTTGGTAATTAATTAGTAGCAATCAATGTGATGTCATATCCCAGAAGATTCTGATCTTCATGAACAATGGTGTGAAAACCTCAAATCACACAAAACACCCATGTTTCAATAATTGTCAGACGGAAGTTATTAATTATGAGATTTTAGTTTTTTTCACAACAGTGTTGCTGAGAATTCAAGTCTTCTGGGATGTGATGCTGTGTTGTTGGGTGAATGGTTCACACTGTTCCACAGGAACGTAGTGCCATGCAACAACATGGTGTCAAATCCCAGAAGACCTGAATCTAGAATTATTGACTACTTATTAAAATGCATGCAAGATCCAAAATACACAATACCTGTGAAGAGCTTACACAAAATGTGCAATCATATTATTCCCACAGCAAATGAAAGATCTCAGTTTAACTGAGGCTGAGACATCATTTGCTTCTCTCACTGAGATACCAGTCATCACATATATACATTGTTTTTAAAACCACTGAAGTTGCCAACACAGCCATAAGTGTCATGGTGACAGCTGATATATACTGATATTGTGCTTTTGTATGGTTTATACTTGTTAATTAAGTAAGTTCAAGTATGTGCCTGAACGACAGGACACAAGACTCACCATATCCTACTGACAATTCCTAGGGATATCAAACCAACGTCCCACATATGACCCAAATGCAGCCTACACTTCATGTAGAATGCTGCATTCTGGCATGACTGCATCATCTGACAGAACAGACGAGCAAACCCCTGTGTCCGCACAAGCACCCACTCCAACATCTGCCTGGATGGTGCACACATTGTTTGATACCCATTATCAGAAGGTGATGGCTTAATTGTGTCAAATACTGCAGCCAGGTCCATAGACAAATAGCAGAGAAGACCACGATTCACCTGACAGTAGGAATTGTACAATTATTCACTTTCACATGAACTGGGAATTATTTAAGCTCATATGTCAAACCAGGGTCAAACACAAAACTAATCTGCTATCTACAAAGAAATGTTAACCTAGTATGGTTCATCTCAGTTGAATCAAAACTGTACAACTCGTGTGTGACGTTAAACTGTTTTAACCTTTACAGTCACTCACTTGTATGTGGTAAAATATGAATTAATTAAATTTAAATGGCATAACAAAGATTAATGTCAATTAGCAGTCATATCATATGCAGCTGAATGAGGTAACAGAATAGGTGTGTTTACTGCTGTGTAAAGGACAGCAGCAACATGGACACTGTGTTGTAAATTTCTTTTGCTCAGTTTTATTTCACGATTATGTGATCCCTGTCATGTACATACAATCCACGTATAATTTATTCTTATACAGTACAAATGAAATATATGTTGAGTCTGCTTCAAATTCATTACAACTACAGACAACTGAATCTAAGCAATGTAACTTATTCAAACATAATGGAAGCACAAGACAGGTAAGTCTAAGTACTACATTATAAAGTTACAACAAACTGTGTACCCAACAATATTGTCAGAACTCAAAGCACACTGAAGAGACATCTTGCCAGTACTTATCAAAATACCAAAGAATTTGAATAAATTTGTATGTGTGTGACCTACATCAACTTCACATATGAGAAACAAGACTGAGTAGATAGGATACAAGAGTATAGTGTATCAACCTTTGCCATAAACTTAAATCCCTTATCACAGCGGAGTTTTGATTTCATCCGGTACAACAGCCTTGACAAAGTTGCAGCTTCTACATGGAGAGCCTCCTGCTTTTTCAAAATAGAGATGGCATCCAAACATACTGATGTAAACTCATCAGCATCTGTAAACATTTCAACAGTTTTGTTAATTTTTGCACATACTCTGTTCTAAAAAGCAAACTGATAAATTCTCCATATCCCACTTTCATCCAAAACTTGTTCTAAGTATGAAATAAAACATTTAGACTTCTAGTTTGTCTAGTATATTTTGGAAAACACTAAAACAACACTGTAAATTTCTTTATACACAATGAATTTAATATCCAATGTGATTCAGGCTAAATGACAAACTTCCAGTATTTAAATTTGTAAATTATGTTTCTTTATCTTTTACATTGTGTGTTCATTCTAAATCCAAGATTTGCGACACGTATAAACAGTTACTGTTTCAATAAGACACACACTGATGCACTTAATCAGTTGTACATTAAGTAAAGTTTACGCACAAAAAATGAGGAGGTTGGTACATCTGTGAAGAATATTAATAACGATTCCTGGCATGACTGCTGGCTAACTTCATACTGTCTGAAACCTATTAACCATCCAACTGCTGCAAGTTATGTACGTACGAACATTTTAACAGACTACAATATCGAGCAGGCCTATGCCCAAACGTAAGATTAGTCTGCTCCGAGAATTTTTTTTCTGCGACACTGACCTAGTTTTCTCCTTTCTGCAAATAGTGTGCTTTCAATCCAGTAATGGGTGAAGCCAACTATGATGTTTAATCTTCGTCAAACGTTCCAGGTTAAAATAAACATTTTCGATATACTTACTGATATCTGACAGTTGAATTTCATAGGTTAGGGTTGGCGGCGGACGCAAATCTTTCATGTTCCAAACTGAAGCCATTATAAAGGTCCCTTATTAAATATAAATACGATTACTGAACGAAATCGGTTTTTCATTACATTATCTTCCAATTCTAATCGCAATTTGCAACCATAAAATACACAATTTACACAAACCCTGATGAACACATGCTGCACGAACTTACTTCCACTTAGCACTCACATTGCTGCAATGAATGTACACAACTGTAGACAGCACACATCATACATAGACATATATAGACAGTCTTTTTTACCTGTAGGTAGTTTAGTTATCTCTCCGCCAGGTGACAGAATGAAAAGCATTATCAATACAAATTTAGAGGTTAAGACTGTCGCGTTTTGGAATATAGCTATTAGCCACAGCAGTATCTGTAATTATAGAACTCGGGTGTTAAGATTTTCGTGTACTGGTTATAGATGCAGAAAAGTATACGGTGAAGGTGGGGGTTGTCGGTTCCTCCACAAAATGGGATTCTTATACTAATGTGCACGGCGTCATATACCAGAACATGTGCATCTCCATAAGCAACACTGTTGGAACTTAAAAGCTTGTTTAATGTTGAACTTTCACCATTCAAGATTTACCTATGTCCATCACATGCAATATGGTCAAATACTAAAAGCCAAAACTACATATTAGACACAGGCCACAAGTACTGAAGAATAAGAATAAAACAAATTAATGTCAACTAAAGTGAAGGGATAGCATAGTCCATTCCAGTGTTTATACACAGGCAGTTCATCCCTACATGAACTGACATGTAATCAGCTTTGCAATGGTAAGGGTCTTTCTTGTTATGTCACATCATTTGAATTTTAGTTATTTTAACTAGATCCTACTAATAATTGCAAACAACAAGAGTTTAGGAAAATGTTGGACAGTATGTTGGATTAGCATAAATAGATAGCAAGAACAAATCTAAGATTAAAAATACCAGTATGCATGGTAGTGAGTGACATAAGATGTACAAAGACTGTTGGACATTACACTGAATTTGTTTAATCAAACCCACATGGTGTGCTAAACATGTGTTGTGTGTAGTCCTGCTCAGTAGAACGTACTTCTCAATGTGAGGCCAAGAGCTTGAAAAGTGTTTGGTTAAGAGCACTATACAGGCTGGTGCAAAACTCACTTGACACTAGAGACAACATGTGAAACACTGAGTGTCATGCGAATCTTTTTTTTTTTTTTTTGACCATTTTGTGTACTCTACAGAAGTTACTTAGACTTTACGTGCATGTGAGGATGATTATGAATGGTAGACTATGGTGGGAATTTTTTATCATGTCTGTCAGCATTGCAGCTGTCACAGAAACATTTTCATACACAAAATCTGCAACTGATGGCTAGTTAGAGAGTACAGTTCTTTCCCCTCCAGTTTGTCTTACCTTATTTCATAGAAGAGTCTTGAAGTACAAAGTTCCAGATTCTAAGCAGGCCTCACACCTTCTGAAAGTGTTTCTCATCATATCTTTTCTTGAAACATTAGCATTCTCTGGTCTCTGTTCTTCTGGGGTGTGGTGCCACATTAATGGGAAATGGTTCCTTACATCAAGACAGTGTAGTGGTCCCATCTACAAGGATCAAAATGTCTAAGATAAAAATGCACATTTATACCCTTGAAGATGAGACCACTACATCACATCAAACTGTCAGGAACCAATAAGCCAGTGATATGGTGCCATGACTGAGATGAACAGAGACCTCAACTGCACCACCACAAAAGCATAAATACTTGCTCCAACATATGAAAAACTTCCCTGTAGTTTTTGTAAAGAAAGTGGATTTTTTTACATTTTCTTGTCTGTTAATATCTTGAATAATGGTATGAGAACTGATTAAAAATATCAGTTGGAATTTGATCCTTTAAAAAATACAGGTATTATTGTTTTGTGTGCATGAATTTTGCACCAGATTCTGACTCTTAAGGTCACATAAAGAAACTTCACCAAATGCACTGAGGTTTTCATAAGAACAGTAGGTGTTAATTCGGCTGTTGACATGCCTACTTAACGTGAACCGTGCCTCATGCACAAAAAATACAGGTTTTTGTAGTTTGTGTCTGGAACTTAAACTGTCATTCAGAATTTTCCCACTATTCTGTATATTGCACCCTTACACATTACTGTTGATGCAGGATAATATTTACAAATTTTTTATCGACGTTTTGTCCATGGTACATATTTTGCAAAAGTACAGCAAAGTAATGTTTGTAGACTAATTCCACAAGCACATCGAGACTGTCATATTTTCATGTGTCTTAATGGACGGTTGTCCACTCAGTTATGAATGGCAGTAGCACAGCCACAGTGTCAACAAAGAAGCCCCTGCTTACTGACTTTGTATTTTCCTACATTTGTGGACAAAACAAATCTATCTCTCTATGGGAGGATATTAAGAGGAATAAGTTATGTCTGATTATTAACCACCAACAGTATACACTTATCGCGTAAACGTAGATATCTGGGTATATCATACATTCCCCATCATGTAGAAATGAAGAATATGTAATATAAAATAATAGGTATTTACGTTTACCTGGTAAGTGGTGGCTGATAAACACTGAATTACAAACACACGGAGTACAAGCACTTTAAATTGTGTCTCCTGAAGTTATCCAGGCATTACTTAGACTTAAATGAATAGGCTTGGAACATCTATTTTATTTTTTGATGTTAGCTTTATTTATCTCTTGACCTTCCATAATTTATATTAAACATACATTTATATACACAATATATAAATACAATTGTATATATATATATATATATATATATATATATATATATAGCACACAATTAATGAGAGCATTATTTTACATTACTTTATCAACAGTGAGAGGTATTTTATCTTCTTTGGTGGTGAATCCTTAACAAACTGTTTTTGAAAGTGTGAAGATACTATTTCTCCAAACTTTACATTAATGTTATCTTGCATTACTTGGGCCCCAAATTTCCTCATGTTTGCTATTTTTATTTCATTTAATCTTCAAAAACACCCAGCAATACTATACATGAAATAAATTTTATATCTCAGGAAGCAAAATGCATAAAGCTGAATGAGAATTTCTTTTTTGTATCTGTATAAAATATTTTATGTACAATATTGTACTTTTTCAGATTATTTTAAATGATTTATAGTGCTGGAAATTTGTCCAGTACCTAAGCTGAGTATATTCTAAACAAACTGTGATGGCTGTCACCTTGTTTTTGGCAGTAATTTTTGGAATCTTGCCCCGTCATCCTCATACCTCAGAAAATGATTACTTTACCCTTATCAAGTGGCGGAGACCAGAGGCTAAAAGACCATGCTTTGAGGTAATATAGGGTGGGGTTGGGGAGTGGGGCCAGGGGGCACGAAGATTCACAGTAACAATTCCAGGTGGTGCCTCTTACTGTTCCTACGAAATAATGTGCTGTAGCAAAGGATAAGCATTGTTTTGAATGCTTGTAATTCAGACTGTCTGGAATGAAAGTGTTGTTTCTAAGATTTTATGGCTGTAATCTTATAATATAGCAGCAAGAACAATCTGCATCTATCAGTAATATGTAGAAAGTTTTGAGAATTGGGGCACTAATAAGAGAATTCACCAGGAAAGAAGAAAAATGTATGGAACACCATGCACTAGACCTGCAGTTATTAGGAAGCAACAAAATGTAAGCATAACAAAGTTTCATTGAGCTTCTTTCATTAAACTTCGTCTCAGCACCTTGGATTTCTGAAACAAAGGACAGGCACTTTTAACTTCTCTTTTTTTTTTAGGTAAGCAGTTTATACTTTTTTGTTAAGGTACCAAGTGAGCACAGAAGACAGAGATCCCTGCTGGAAATTTAATGACACTTACTGAGCACACAGATTTTATAGCAGTGAATGGGGGATGCAGAAGGAGCCGAACCTGACCCATTCTAATCCATCACCTATTCAAAATTTCTGGGTGTTTTCCTGTGATTGTAAAAACTTGAAGTTTTGACATGATTATGTTTCCCATTTTGCTCTTAGTTATCGAAAACCAAATTCAGGCAAAGAATGAATAAAAATTTCTATGCTTGTATGAACATTTTTATGACATTTGAGAAACTGCACATAGTTCCACAGATACATAGTCCTGCTATAAGTTATGTTACAACTTTCTTGTTGTCCAAAGCTGGAGACAATGAGGTGCTGTTTTTGGACTACTCTCCCTACAGGTACTTGTGCCAAGGCAATTTGCTCTCGCCTGTCACAGCATCAACATATAGTGGGGTGTCAAGTAAAACCACGTGGCTGTGATTGTCATTCCCAATTGCAGAAAATCCCATTCTCAAATTTTCAAACCCTTAAAAGAATTGAGAATTTTGTGAATGTTCATCTATCTGTCTGGCAATTAAACATTATAAGGAACTCTGGAGGGTTTAATACAGGGTTCATTCAGGATGCCTCAAAAGTGTGAGGGCTGAAGCTGCTATCAAAACAGTAAGGGAGCGGATTTGCCGAAATCCGCTCTGGAAACAGAATATCATGTCCTGAGAGCTGAACATATCAACCCAATCAAGTCATGCCTCATCAGGGATGATCTACACATGAGATCGCACCTCCACTCAAAGGGACACCTCCTTAATCTTACTTCGAAGGAAATCCGATGGACAAGAGCTAAACTTCTCCTCCAGTGGCATGCTGAGTACGGATACAAAAACATCCTCTTCATGGACAAGAAAATTTTCACCATTGACAAGCAGTATAACAACCAGTACAACACGATTTACGTTCAAAAGTCCCTTGAGGTGCATTCTGAGGGTGCAGGAGGCCATCACCCTTCCTAAGTCATGGTTTGGTGGGGAGTGTCCCATCATGGGGTGACACCTCTTCATTTTTATGAGAAAGGTGTGAAAACTGGTGCCCAAGTGTATCAAAAGGACGTGCTGCAAGGAGTTGTGAAACAGCTTAACACAACTGTCTTCAATGGTCAGAAATGGGACTTCCAGCAGGACTCAGCTCCTGCCCACAAGACCGAGATGACTCAGGAGTGGCTGCTGAGGAATGTTCCGGATTTTATTAGCGACCAGGATTGGCCCTCAGGGAGTTCAGGTCTCAACCCCCTGGACTATAAACTGGAGGACATGGCTTGCCGAAAGCATCACACCAACCTGGACTGCCTGAAGAGATCCCTTGTGAAAGCAGCGGCAGAGATCCCCCTGGAGACGGTGCGTGCCGGGATAGCAGAGTGGCCAGAATGTCTCAAGGCTTGCGTCGGGGCAGAGGGCGACCATTTTGAGTGACAATATTACGGATAAAAACATAAAACTATTACTAATAAATTATTTGGCTCGAAAAGTGTATGTTCTGTTTCATTTTCCTTCTAGGTCACAAAATCCTTGTAACAGAACTTATGGCAAGACTATGTATATCCCATACATGTAAGATGATGTAGTATTTGTCCTATTGTAAGACTTCTTGTCCAGAACTAGTAACATTCTGTGCTGTAAACCAAATGGTAGTTTCCTAAATATGAAGCAGCAGAACTAAATAATCAATCACAACATTCAGTAAGATTCTTTTTCACTTCAAAGCTTAATTTACAGTACTCTTCACTTGAATCAAACTGATAATCAGCCAATGAGCAATTCTGTATAAACTGTAATTGCAACTGTTGAAGTTTATTCTCCAAGGAAATACTGTCCAAGGCCTTTAAGTCTGTTATTTATTGTTGAATATATATGCAGTCATTGCTGCTAGCCTCTGTTCTATGTAACTGAGTTTATAAGAGTAATGAGCTTTACTGACCTAAGTAGTAATACCAGCATGCAGAAAGTAAGAGATTTGTGTTCAGTTCCCAGATGGAAGCCAGGTCAAATCAGTCAGTCATTACATACTCTTTATTGTTAATATAATATAAGAAATTTAAAATTACTTACAAGTCCACCTTCCCCTCTCTTTGACTTTTGAATACCTAACTTCTTCTCTTGTAGTCTCTTTGCTTCTTGAATCCTGAAAGCAGATAATATAAACCGTGTGTAATATTGGAGCACTTGATTATGAAGGTAACATTTAAAGGAAAAAAGACATCCTAAATTATACTAAAAATTAATTTGCGATCAATGTACCGACATAAACGTATGCCAGCCAACAGACCATTAAGACTCGCTGATCTGCAAACAACTGAAAAACCTAACACTTATTAACGAACTTACAGACAGACTGTCCAAATGAACAATGAAAAGGAAAATCTAGTGTATCTACCCACCTACCTACCCATGTTTGGGAAGTGTGCACAGAAAGGATAAGAATTAGATCAGGCCCCATAGACTTACAGTTTGTGGGCATTTGAAATGAGAAAACACCTTTTAACCTTTTCCCTGGCAAAGCTGAGACAGGAGAATGCCGAAGCAATTTTGAAAACTTATTATTTGTTTATTTATGAAGATGTATGTTACTTTAATAATTCATTTTGTAGAAATGTGCTAGGTTGAGTATTGCATTTTTATAAATTTTTCATTATTATCATCAGTAAATTTTTATTATTCATGATGTGCAGACAACACACAGGTAACATTGTACAAATAATTATTTGTATGCTTATTCATCCTTCATTCTTTGTATTGAATTTCATGTTGTCTGCATGTGGACCAAATTTTGCTAAAGTTGTCCACACATAAAAGGCTGAATAAGCCTGAAACAGATGGACTACCTTTTTAATAGCGTAGGTGATATGGTGATTGAACTGCCTGATGGAGGATACTGGCAAAGCCTAAACATTGAATTCTTTTCCAAATTGATGTGGACGGGCACATAAACAAGATTTAATCAGTCATAACTCTGGTCATTACATTCATTTCTTGATAAACTTACTTTTCTTTAATCATTCTTTGTTGTTCTTTCTTCCAAATGTCCTTAAAATCAGAACAGAAAGGAGACCACAGGGCAAAGAAATCCTTTGGATCAACATTAGCATCATGTGCACCACCCTTTGGTTGATACTGATAGAACTGCATTGCTGCTTTAAATCTGAAACAAAATAAATTGTTGAAGGTGGGGAACATTAATTTTTTGTTTCTTTAAATCTGATCAGAATTTTAAACGTGTACATAATACATTTCACATGTGCATTAATTTTGAGGTGATTCACAGAATTGAAGCTGCTCACTATACTGAATAATTACAGTCAACAAATGTTTACATGCACCAAGCTACTCTTAGCTGACACTTATTCAGATTATACCAGCACTGTGTTGTTTAACATCCGCTTACAAAGAATTACGATGGTATTTTTTTTTAATTGACTTCATATGGCCCTTCTAAAGGTCTGTGATATTGGGCTGTCATTGTGAAGGCGTTCCGGACATTGGCTCAAATTAGAAAATAGTGCCGATGTAACACAGCAACATGAGCTATGGCTAATTCTAAGTTGTGCAGTACAGCAGTCCACATTACTGCAGGTTCATGACGTCAGTTCTTTACCAAGAACCTGGTTTTCCTAACCAAAGAGGTTTTCCCTCCATATATCTAAGAATATAATATGACCGTAACATTTGCTGTGGCTCCCTTAGCAACTGATCATTCTTCATCCATAATTATTCAGTAGCAACTGACATGAACTAATTTAGTTTAAAATTGCTCTAAAGCAATTTTTTCATACACAATCATTTTATAGTTCAGATGATTTTTTTAACAACTTTTATTGTGTTTATATTATCCTGTCTTTTTACACTGTACATTTACATTAAATTTCCCTTTAGTTATTCATTAGCTATTATTCTTTTACTTCATTAATTTTTATATTTTATATTATAGTTCATATATATTTATTTAGGTTGTATGTGTGTATGTGTGTGTGTGTGTGTATTATACTTTAATTTATTTTGAAGGTGTATTTGTAATTTTTAATTATTTGTGTGCACTTGTTTTAATTTGAAATTCTGTTCTGAATGTGTACTATTGTATAGTAATTATTCTTGACTGTCTGTCTTAGTGACTGCCTCTGCTGTTACATGAAGTCAACTTACTTATTTTTGACTCTTCCTATATTTATTGGATGAACTCCTGTATATGGATATTTTGGAAAACTATTACAGTTGAAGATGAAGTTAACTCCATGGAGCCCTTCTTGAGATGCTGGTAGTTCCTCAGCTAATCAAGAAATTTCCCACATTTTATAGAACAGGATGATTCATTACCCATTTACAAGAGCCAGTCACTTACCTGTATCCTCATTCAAATCAGCCCAGTCCACACATTTACATCCTGTGCCTTGAAGAGTCATTTTAATATTATCCTCCCACCTATGCCTGGTTATTCAAAGTGGTCTCTTTCTCATAGGTTTTCCCACCAAAACTCTGGCTACACCTATCCTCCCCACATATGTTCAATTTCCTGCCTATCTCATTCTTCTTGATTTCGTCAACCAAATAATGTTTCGTGAGGAGTACAGATCATGAAGCTCGTCATCATGCAGTTTTATGTACTTCCTGTTACCATCTCCTTATCAGGTGCAAATATTGTCATCAGCACCCTATTCTCAAAGACCCTCAGTCTGTGTTCTTCCCACATTGTGACAGACTAAGTTTAACACCCATTCAAACAATGGTAGAAATCACAATTCTCTATTAATCTGCACATTTTTTGATAGCAAACAGGAAGAGGAAGTGCAGACGATGGATGCATGGTAACAAGCATTCCCTGAATTTAATCTGCTCTAAACTTCTGCATGCATGCACTTTCAACCCCCTAGTGACTCTGACCTATGGAGAATCCTCACAAAAAGTCCCAAATCTCATGTCCATTTTCCATTGCTGACATAATTAAAAACAATTATCTGATTAACATTTTACAGTAGATGACACGGTGTAGTTAAGTGTACCAGAAAACAAGTTGCTTGCATTATTCCATGCACAATTTTATACTTACTTCTGTTTACACTTCTCAAGGTTCTCAAACTCGCCAGCCAAACGTTCCTTTGCTGAAAACACAAAATATAAATAGGTCTCACAACATCAAATGCTCCTTGCATAGAGACAGTGACAGAGTATGCTTTGAGACTGGGGAGCTAAATATGTTTGAAAAACCTGTAATATGATAGTGCCTTCTGCTCACATGTATGTATAACTAGTGAGAAACAGGCACATCAAAGACATTGCACTCTTACACTTTTCTCTTAACAAATCACATAAATTACATGCCTGCAATTGGACGTAACACTGAATCAGTTATGTTTAATTTTTATTCCTCCAAAACACTTTGTATACTGTTCAGTTTAATATTCTCCAGTCTGTTTTATGGCTCGTCTAAAAGGATAAATTCCAAATGATTTCCCTATAAAAACAGGGTGTGTGTTTTTCCCATCAGGGTTACACATCAAGCCCATCACAATGTCTTTGATTTAACTTTTAAAACAACAACAGACAATCTGTATGTGTAATAAGGTTACTGGAGTTCTAACTTATATTTACTTTGGTAAGCACAAATATTTTCTGTAAAATGTCTTTTTAAAATACTTCTACATATGCTTTTCATATCAGATATATTGTGTAAAATATGCTTAAAAACAACACCTAAAATAACTACTTTCTATATCTGCCTGATTCATCATCCACAGTCATCCCATTATATCTCTTTTTGTACTAAATAATTTGAGCACATGATACGGCTTCATACAATTATCAAATTGTAATTTTACCTGAACTTAAAAATTTTTCCATTTTTTTTTTAAATGGTTCGGTATTCTCTTCTGTTGAAGCAGCCAACACTTTTCCTTTTTTTGTTTCACAAACTGAAAAAAGAAAGGTCCTCAAATTAAATAAATGTCGCAGTTTCTCTTGCTTAAAACTGCATGCATTGATGTGTAATCACTGAGAACTGAACCTTAAGTGGGATTATAACCCCTTTGAAGGTCAACTAAAAACATAAAACATTAGGTATGAAAGTAACATCTTACCTGATGATATGATACAAGGGAACTAGTGCTACATGTCACAGGGTCACCTAAACAAAATGCATGCATTAAACCATATGCCATACATGAAGGCTACAATACAGTTATCCCTGGGCATGCCATGGGGAAGTAGAGGCAGAGCACTATGAATTCTGAAGCTTGGCACTAGATGATGGTGAGTGGTCAGTGTCTTGCTTTACTGCTGAGGAAAGAGCCCCTGTATTCATTGTATAAAGGTGGTGTGGATTTTTAAGGAAAGAAAAAATGCTCTTATACCTGCTGGGAATTGAACTATAATTTTTTGGTAATCCGGCCCACAGCCCACTTGATGAACTGACAGTGCTATACAGGCTCCATATGGGTTATGAATTTATTGGAATAAAATGGCATTTATGAAGAAATTTAAGTAATATTTTACAAATTAAAATAGAATAAGTAATAATGAGGAAAGCAAAGAGAGAAATTCATACATCTACAGAATGAAATCAACAATACACAGAGGCGCAAGGAGTGATGAACAGATGAATTAAAATATTTCAGCATTTTCATCGCGTTTTGTATGAAAAATACAATTCACAAAGCAATGACAATTACAAGCATTGAGTAATTTCCTTTATGATGCAACAATTTAAAACATGCATTATCTTGACATTTCACAAACCTTTGAAAACACCCAGAAAATGCTTTATTAAATGAACTATGTTCAGAGTGATGTCCTGAAACACACATAACTTCCTCAAATGATGAAATTGTGCAGACATTTGGTCAGGGTAGCTGTAGAAATTCTGTCAATATTTGACTGAAAAGAAGTTTTCAGTTCTGAAATTGTGCACAATTTTAAAATAAAATCTCTTACCATTACCCCTATGTACATTATTAATAAAACAGTCAAGATCATAAAAACAGACACTACGAAGAATTCAACATTTAGCACATTAAATGGCGGTCTCAACAGCATCTTATAAATACCATGATTATTTAAAGCTTTCCATTTAAAAAGATGCTGAATCAGCAATTATTTGACAATGGACTAATGTGACATTACACTTGTGTGAATGCATACTTAACTTTACTTTAAGAAAACCTGGACATTTGGATTGTCACATTTTTGATTGTCACTTGTTTGTCAGACAAGGCTCTCTTTTAACTTTATTAATTACACGAACAAAGATGATACCAGATTTCAGGCCTCACAGAAGCTGAGGCTGACTGCTGCTAACCCACTCAAAGTACGAATAAAATGTTGTGAATATAGGGTGCATTATGAAATACCAGAATAAGAACCATGTTTCATACCAGTAAGTTCATTATGAAGTTTCTGAAGGTCACCACAAACATCGTCAAAGTGAACTGCTGAAGCTCGATCAATGTCTCCTGGCTCTGGAACTGGTAATGCCAGTCCTGGGCTAAGTGGGTCCTCACATTTCTGCTGTAAACATTAATTGTACTGCATTTATTTCAGTTCAATATGGTCAAGATGATGAACTTGTTACTTGTTTGTATGGTTGTCATCCCACTGTATTTAAATATCAGTATAGATAAATACACATACTTCCCATCGAATATTCACCTTTATTGCAACTCATGTAGCCATGTTGCAGTGAAAATGAACAGTTGTGTTCGATGGAAAGAATGTGTATTTTTCTAAAGTGATGTTATTACAGCCTGAGAAATTCCATACATTTAATGACAAAATCCTAAGCTTGTTACAGCCATCTTACATCCTTAAAATGTATAAGGCCATATTAATGTTATTCTTCCATCTACTTCTTGTTCACCCAAGTGGCTGTTTTTTAAGACGTTTCCCAACCAAAATCGTGTACCCATTTTTTGCCTCCTCTATCTGAGACAAATGGGCGGTATATTTTTCATCTGTTTTATTTGATCTGAGATTACCTTTCCATTTGAAAAATAAATTATCAAATATGGAAAAACAAAACTAACATTTGAAGGACACCCTACAAGATCCAGTTTGTTATGAATGTACTTTGAAACTGATTTAGTTACATGACAGTCTGAACATATCTGCAAACTGTTCAACTTCACATCCTTCACAGACTTATCAAGTGCAAATTAAATTGATCTTATTTGAATTATTTATTACCAGACTGAATTGTACACTGAACTGGAACATATTTTGCAAATGTAATGTCAGATCCATCAAACACAACATGGAAGGGTAAGTCTGCAAATAAATATGTAAAATGGTAAATAGGTATATAAATAAATTACAATAAAGGTGAATCGATGAGAAGCAACATTACCTTCATGTATGCACGAACAATGAAGTGCAGCAACGTAACGCTACTGTCCTTGCTTTTCACGTCTCGCAACCTGGCAAGAATCTCTAGGCCAAATCCATCAGCCTGTCCCCGAGTCCTGTTTCCACCATTCATGTAGTTTCCTAAGGCTAAAATAATGGCCAGAACAGTCTTCAAGCTCTTGGATGTTGTCAGAAACTGTGAGAACAACAGCAAATTCAGTACACTAACACACAAATTCTGCATTTCACATCAATGCATTATATTTACTACTGTAGTAATATCATAAGCAATATACAGACTTATAGAAATGACAGGAAAAGATTCAAAAACAAGGTTATACAGATACCTTATTATTCATTCCTTTTGTTCAATTACTGAATTTTTAGAATGCAAGATAGACAAAGACAATATATAAAGTACAAAACTACTTTTATGACTGACTACCTCAGTAGTTAATGCTTTTATATCAATTATGTGTAATTTTATGACTAGAGCTTTGAAATATTCCAAATGTTGTTAGAATAAGCTTTATGCATGTAATTGTACCATTGTGAATGATGACCTGGAGTAATAGTTTGGTTTACTCTTTTGAATGTGTTTGTTTTGTTTTGTTTTACTGTCTTATCTTGTGAATGTACATTTTATGTGTCTTGTGTTGTATGTTTATTGACATGTTCCATATGCAGATGCAATTGACACAGAGACTGGATCAGTGGAATGAATATGTATGTATACAGGGTGTCCCAGGAGGAATGTACCAGACTTCCGGAGGGTGTTCCTTATGCTAAAGTATACCGATATAACCCAAAACACCTATGTCCAAAGTTGAACGGTTACGGAGATAATGGCCAGAGAAAAGTGTGGTCTTCTTGTGGGTCCACGCACTGTAC
>Ga0123357_10001574_pt1 | contig 24368 bp, 20 predicted proteins | sample TergutEmb28metaG_FD_89873 | JGI IMG/M metagenome (GOLD analysis project Ga0123357, IMG submission 89873) | Embiratermes neotenicus P4 segment gut microbial communities from Petit-Saut dam, French Guiana - Emb289 P4 | ecosystem: Host-associated > Arthropoda: Insects > Digestive system > Gut ...
GACTGCGTAATTTCGTTACATAAAAACCTTGCCCAAAATCACGACTAACTTCACAAAAAGCAAGGTCAATCTCGTTTATTTCAGTGTAACTGCCGTGATATACTTTCATTATCGCATTCCTCCTTTAGTTTACTAAAAATGCAAATGTACATAAAAGTTTGCAGTTATATACAGACCTATAATTTAGTTTGCAAAAAAATAGAAGAATGATTACGAAAAAATGAAATAAAGAATATGATAACAACTAAAATTCCATTGAGTAAAACGAAAACATTCCTGATGTTATTGGGAAGTATCATTTTTATTAAAAATAACTTTGTTGTTTCGTATCATTATCGTATATTTGCAGCTCAAATCATATCATAAATTTTGTAAGGTATGGAAAATAAAGTATTTGAATTCAACTTGGATGTTGATTGGAAACTACTATTGGTGCATTAATTTGTTAATGAATTAAAAAAATACAAAATGAAAAAAATTCTAAATGTAATTATCGGATTAACTTTATTGGTTTCATGTCAAACTAAAAAAGAAACATTAGAGTTAAATCTTACAAAAGGTGAGACTTACAGTCAAAGTACGACAGTTAACAGTTCGATTCTTCAAACTATTAATGGACAACAAATAAACATGAATATGTCCATAGATTCAAAAATGACATACAAGGTTATTGATATTCAAAATTCCGTGTATGAAATGGAAGTGCAGTACAAAACTATAGAAATGAAAATGAATCTTCCCAGTAGAGAAATAATATTCAGTTCAGAGAAAAATGATGAAAATGATATTTTTTCAACAATGCTTGGAATGATGATAAATAAGCCTTTCTGGATAAAAATGACTAAATCCGGAAAAGTAAATGAAGTCAAGAACATTGAATCTTTATTTTCAAATTTGTTTGATGGGTTTCCTAATTTAAGCGATATTCAGAAACAACAGATGAAAGCCCAATTGATGCAAACGTATGGAGAAAAGTCATTTAAAGGAAACATGGAAATGTGTTCTGCAATTTTTCCGGATCTGCCCGTTTCAAAAGGGGAAAAATGGACTGTCAATATACAAATAGAGGCGGGAATGTCGGGAACTATGGAAACCGCATATCAACTAAAAGACGTTACAGATTCCTGTTATCAGATCATTGGCGACTCAAAAATTAAAACCGCTGATAAAGATGCTTATATTGAATCGAATGGGATGCCAATGAAGTATGATTTGACAGGAACAATGCTCTCCGATATTAAAATAGATAAAGAAACCGGATGGGTGTTGAGCGCAAAGATGAATCAATCGATAAGTGGAACAGCATATATCAAAGAAAGCCCACAAATTCCCGGAGGTATGGCAGTTCCAATGACAATAAATAGTGAAACGATAATTTCAGGAAAATAAACGTTAATAGACAAAATTTACATGAAAAAAGAAATTATTTTGATTGTAATTCTGTTACTTTCTGTATATCATATAAATGCGCAATCAATGCAAGACCCTGATAATGCCGTACAGATGTCGGATGAATTTGACCAAAGTCAGGGACGGGTTACTTTTTATGCCGATGACAAAGACTTTTGCGATTATTACCTTCGCATTTTTTTTGTATATTCCGAAGGCTTTACAGGTATGCCGCAAGGCACATCGCTTACAGTCAGTAATGGAAAGCGGCAAATACTGAATTACAAAGTGCAGGAAGGTGCAAGAGGTTACGGCTATAATTACAAATATGTGATGATAGATTAAAAGACTTCTCTGCCAAAGGATACAAAACGTTTAATAATAGCCGTAATTTCTTGCAGATTACAGTTTTCTACTTATTTTTTAGATAAGAACAAAGTTAAGGACATTAGTAACGGAAGCAAACACACACATTTTCGTCCATTTTTCCAAACTTATAATTATGGGAAAACACGTTTGGAAAGCGACAAAAATTATATATGCGAACTTACAGACGAAATGTTAATGCAGGATATGAGTAAACGCGAAAAGAAAAACTTTTTGAAAAACAAAGAAAAGCAAACCGATGAGGAAAAATAATTATTACATGGCGTTTGTTTTTATTTTGTTGGTAGTCAGTGTTTCGGCGCAGGAAATAAAATTTATTGACCCTGAAAAATTGTTGACAAAAAAGGAAAATTTCGCTCTCGAAAGCGCCTTGCAATATGAGTCGGATTTTTTTAACCGACTTTTTCCCGATAAAACTGTAGATATATCGGATATAAAACTTACGGTTGCCTCAAATTATATGGAATTTGTAAATGTTCAATCAAAGTATGGAACTTCACATGCCAACGCTTCCGGATTTTTTTCTCCTGAAGATAGTACATTGGTTGTTTTAAAAGATAAAAAATCAAATGTAAAAAATTTTTTACCAACCTGCTATCACGAATTTAGCCACGCTTTTTTGACTCTTCACATAGGAAACAAATATATACCTGCATGGTTCAATGAAGGTCTGGCTAATTATCTTGAACAAATGACGTATGAGAAGAGTAAAATAGCGCAACATATTAATAATTATAGTGTTGCGCGACTTAAAACGCTTATTGACCTCAAAGACCTCAATCTTTCGGAATTTGTAGATTGGAACTATGAAAAGTTTTCGAAAGAATCGTTCACGCAGGAAGGTTATGGTTATGCGGTTGGTTATTGTATGGTGCTCTTTCTGATGCAACAAGATGAAGATAAAGCGTTTACTATTTTCCGCAATCTTGTTGATGTCCGTTCAACCATAGAAGTTTTTGACAGATGTTATTCCGGAGGTTTCTCCCAATTTGAAAAGGATTTTATTACATATTTTGGAAAATAAATCACCGAAACATTCGGATACGACAACCTGAACCGCCTCACCGATTTTGGCGGCAACAACGCTGTTTATGCCAACAATGGCAACACCTCGGAAAAAAACGATATGCTCTGCTCTACAGCTACGAAAAAGACCAAACCGGCATTACGATGCGCGGCTTTATGACCCTGCTGTCGGTAGATTTTTAAGTCCAGACCCATACGTGCAAAACTCTGATTTTTCACAGAGTTATAACCGGTACTCTTATGCTTGGAATAATCCGCTGAGATATACCGACCCGACAGGGGAAAAGGAGACTTATACATGGGATCCTGACTTGAAAGAATACAGGGATGAAAAGGGACAATTAGCGGATTGGAGCGAAGTTTATAAGGCAGTGTTTGAAAGCGGATGTTTGTCTAAAGAATTACATTTAATTACGCAGAGAGACACAGAGAAGACACAGAGGATTTTTCTTCTCTGTGTTTCTCTGTGTAATAATTTTGCGATATCATCATTTTTATATACTTTTGTTCTTGAAAGAATGATTTAAGCAATAATATAATTATGGAAGAAATATTAATTACGGAAGAAGATTTGGAATATTTAACCGATGTTTCCAATGTGGTTTGCGAAGAAACCGTTCCTTATAAAACAAAATGGAACAGTTTTGAAGAAGAAGTAAAGAAACATAAGTGTATTACTCTTGAAGAGTTTGGTAAAATGTGGAAAGATTCTATAGATAATGATCCGAGATTTATTTGAGTATGAAACGAATTTTATCCCTTCTATTATTTATTTGTATCGCTTTGTCCTGTAACAAAGAATACTATACCTCCATTCCGGATTATCCGGTCAATCTGGAATTAAGTCTGAATGGCTTGGATTATAATTTAAATGCAAATTTAGCTTATAAAGTTTTTCCATTCGACCAGCCACGGTTGGCAAAAGACCGGTTGGGATTCGGAGGAATTCTGGTAATTAACGGATTTAGCGCTGATGGAAATCCGGTTAACCTTTACGCCTACGACTTGGGTTGTCCGGTAGAAGCGCAGCGCACCGTACAAGTTGTTCCCGATAAATCGGGAGGCACTGCCACCTGTCCGAAATGCGGCGCTGTTTTTACGATTGCAACCGGAACCGGCGCTCCACAGTCAGGCACTAAATATTACCTAAAATCGTACCGGATTGTAAATAATGGAAATGGGATATACACGGTGATTAATTAATCATCTCTTATTTTCTTCCAAAATCAGCCGGTATCTCCCCCCATGCAGCAGTATCCCATTTAAGGATTTGGTTGGAATAAACGTTTTCGTTCAGCCATTTTTCCGCCCGACGGATTAAATCAAAGACCGGCTCGTTTGCCTTGCAAGCCGTCAACAAAGTTTTACATTTTTTATTCTTTACCCAACTGATTGCATTAGCGCTGTCGGAATAAACCGGAATATTCGAATCCTGTCTTTTTAATAACGCTAAACCGTGAACAAGCGCTAAAAATTCGCCGATATTATTTGTTCCTTCTTCCAAAGGACCAATATGGAAAATTTCTTTTTCGGTTTCGGTATAAACTCCTCTGTATTCCATTTTTCCGGGATTCCCGGAACAGGCGGCATCTACCGCCAAACTCTGTAAAACAACGGAAGAAGCAAAGCGGCGTCTGTCCGGCGTTCTTTTATTCCCAATATATTTGTTGAAATCGGAACGGTAGGCTTCAACAGCCTGCTCTTGCGTCTCAAACGATTTATAACGCGCCCCCTCGAACCCCTCGACTTGTTGCTTACATTCCGTCCAGCTCTTGTAGATACCCGGCTCTAATCCTTTCCAAACGACGTACCATTTTTTTACATTCATTACTTATTTTCTCCAATTTTTAAAATTATACGGTAAAGATGTTCGATAAATCAATAAATATGCTTATTTTCGCAGTCCAAACGGTTCGCTAATAATGAACAAAAATAGTAAAGAAATTCGATTCAAAAACAAAAAAACAATATTGTGGATTCTAATTTTATCCTTTATTGTTTTACTTCCTAATATTTTCCTTGCTTTTTACGGGAATGATTTTGCCAGACCATTTTTTTTTAAAACAATTGCCTACTTAGTAGTTTCTATTTTCCTATTCCTGACTCCGGCGTTATTTTTAAAAATGCGGACTTTTTTCCTTTTTCAGGGAATTTTTGTCCTTTTGGCGCCGTTGGAAATCGCTCATATTTACCTGAACAGAATGCCGGTCACCACCGCTTTTATGCTTTCAATCGTTGACACCGACTGGAACGAATCGACCGAATTGCTTTCTTCGCTTATAATACCCATTATTTGCTTATTGATTTTCTGGTTTCTTTATTTCTTTATCACGATAAAGAAAATCGAAAATGTGTATCTGTTCCGTTCCTTGAAAGCCCGGATATATTATCTGTGCATTTTTGTATTTGTTTTATTTGCAGGATATTCATATTATATTTATACATGGCATCACCTTGGATCCGATAAAAAGGAAATGTTCAAATTAGCCGGCGAGCGCATTTTGGTAAGATCCTACAGTGTCACCCCTTACCCTTACGATTTTGTTGTTACACTGTATAAAGTTTATGCTACCCAAAAGGATATAAAAAACGGATGGAAAAAAATACAAAACTTTGATTTCCAAGCACAAAAGAAAGATACAACCGACGAGCGGGAAGTCTATGTGTTTGTAATCGGGGAAACCGGTCGTTACAACAGTTATTCGATTAATGGCTATCAGCGGGAAACTTCACCTATGCTGGCGAAAACCAAAAACCTGATTTCCTATTCCGATTTATTTTCCGAAGCCAATATCACTTCTTCCAGCGTGTCGATTATCTTAACGCGCGCTTCTGCAAGAGATTACAACCGTGCTTTTGTCGAAAAATCGTTTGTGGACGCTTTCAAGGAAGCCGGCTTCAAAACCTATTGGATAGCCAACCAAAGCGCAAACAACAGTTTTATCCGCCGGATTTCGAAAGATACGGACGATGAATTTTTTATGCCCATTGATTATGAATCCGATAATAATTACGACGAGAAACTATGGACATTTTTTTCGGATATATTGAATAAAGGAGAGAAAAAAGTTTTAATCGTTCTTCATACTTTAGGCAGCCATTTCCGGTATAATTTCAGGTATCCTCTTTCTTTTGAACAGTTTAAACCGAGTTTGCGAGGCTCGTTCGATTACAATATGATTTCGGTTAAAAATAAAGACATGTTTATTAATACTTACGATAATTCCATTCTTTATACCGATTATTTTTTGGCAACCACCATTCAAAAAATTGACAGTTTGAATGCCGTCAGCGCTATGGTTTATGTTGCCGACCATGGGGAAAATCTGTTCGATACGCCGGAAAATATATTTTTCCATGGAGGGAGTAAGTTTACCCAATACGATTTGCATGTGCCTTTTTTTGTTTGGACTTCCGATAAATATAATAGAGAATATCCTGAAAAAGAAGAGAATATGATGCAAAATAAAGATAAACGGCTCACTTCCGATTGTATTTTTTATTCCTTTCTTGATATGGCAAATATTACGTTCCCCGAACAAAACCTCTCAAAAAGTATTGCCTCGGAACAACTGAAAGAAGATTCCATTCGATACATGATTAATACCAATATGGAAGTTGAAAAAGGATTTTAAATATCAATGGAACTAAACGAAAAAACGAATTTTTATTTAGTGGGATATATGGGAACCGGTAAAACCACTGCCGGTAAATTACTTGCAAAGAAATTATCCCGTTCGTTCATAGATGTTGATGAGTTTATCGAAAACCGTTATCACAAAACCATTTCCATGCTTTTTGAAGAAAAAGGCGAAGCCGGTTTCAGGGAAATTGAACATCGTGTTTTGCAGGAAATCAGCAGTTTCGAGAATGTTGTAGTTTCGACCGGCGGCGGCTTGCCCTGCTTTTTCGACAATATGGATTTATTGAATCGAACAGGAATTACGATTTACTTGAAAGCAAGCGTCGATGAGCTGGTTGACCGGTTGGCTTTTGATATGCAAAAACGACCGTTAATCAAAGGAAAAAATGCGGAAGAACTGCGCGAATTTGTGGAAACAAACTTAAAAAAAAGAGAATCCTTTTATAATCAAGCGAAATATATTTTTGGGGCTCATCACTGTTCTACGAAAGAAGAGATAGGGCAACGGATTGATGAATTGTTAATTCAAATAAAATGACCAATGAAAATAGCCGGAAGTGCTGTTTTTTACGTGGAAATTTTTTACCTTTGTATATTAAAAAAATAAATTTATATTAAACATGAAATTATGGAAAATGAAACAAAAGTAAAAGAAATGGAGAGCATTGTTATCCGGTTTTCCGGCGATTCGGGCGACGGAATGCAGTTGGTCGGGACATTTTTCTCCAATCTTTCTGCGGAGTTAGGTAATGATATTATTACTTTCCCTGATTTTCCCGCTGAAATACGCGCTCCGCATGGTACATTAAGCGGGGTGTCCGGATTTCAAATGCAATTAGGCGCTAAAAAAATATTTACGCCCGGCGATAAAGCAGACGTATTGGTTGCAATGAATCCGGCAGCATTGAAAGTCAATGCTCAATTTCTCCGGCACGATTCCGTAGTAATTATAGATACCGATTCATTTCAAGCCGCTGATTTGGAACGGGCATTATTCACGACCGGCGACCCATTTAAAGAATTGGGATTAAACTCGGTTCAAATAGTTCCCGCATCCATCACGCAAATGTGTAAAGACGCTTTGGAAGGAATCGCCGACCACAAGCAAGCCCTCCGAAGCCGGAACATTTTTGCTTTAGGATTGGTATGCTGGTTATTTAACAAGCCCTTACATATTGTCGAACGGCTTTTAACACGGAAGTTCAAAAAAAATGCGGACGTTTTGCAAGCCAATTTATTGGTATTACAGGCGGGATATAATTACGGACATAACATTCATGCCTCCGTCTCTACTTATCGGGTTGAAACCATCACGCATGAAAAAGGATTTTATACCGATGTAAACGGAAATAGAGCAACGGCTTACGGATTAATTGCCGCTGCCGAAAAAGCCGGTTTAACCCTGTTCTTAGGTTCTTATCCGATTACTCCGGCAACAGATATAATGCAAGAGTTAGCTATTCATAAAGCGTTAGGCGTGAAAGTGATGCAGACGGAAGACGAAATTGCCGGCATTTGCACCGCCATCGGAGCCTCTTTCGCAGGAAATTTAGCGGCAACAAGTACTTCCGGCCCGGGCTTGGCATTGAAAAGCGAAGCCATCGGTCTGGCAGTCATTTCCGAATTGCCGCTGGTTGTTATTGACGTTCAGCGTTCCGGACCTTCAACCGGTATGCCGACTAAAAGCGAACAAACCGATATGTATCAGGCGCTGTACGGAAGAAACGGAGAAAGTCCTGCTGTCGTGATGGCTGCATTCTCTCCTACCGATTGTTTCGACGCCGCTTATTGGGCTGCAAAAATTGCGCTGGAACATTTGACTCCGGTTATCTTGTTGACCGACGGTTATATTGCTAATGGATCTTCTGCGTGGCGGATTCCTGATTTGGAAGACTATCCTGAAATTAAGCCGCCTTATGTCAGTCCGGAATTGAAAGACGGGTGGACACCTTACCTGCGTAATCCGGAAAACGACGTTCGCTATTGGGCTATTCCCGGAACGGAAGATTTTACGCACCGTATCGGAGGATTGGAAAAAGACTATTCTAAAAGCATAATAAGTACAGACCCCGACAATCACAACAAAATGGTCAATGCGCGTCAAGGCAAAATTAACAAAATTACCGATTCGATTCCGCTGCAGGAAGTTCTCGGCAATCCTGATGCTGACATATTGGTTGTAGGCTGGGGCGGAACGTATGGTCATTTGTCGGAAGCCATCGAGAAAATACAAAAGCAGGGGAAAAAGGTTGCATTCACTCATTTTCGCTATATCAATCCCTTACCGAAAAATACGGAAGAAATCATGCGAAAATACAAGAAAGTGATTGTTATCGAACAAAATCTGGGTCAATTTGCCGGTTACCTGCGGTTGAAAATAGGAGGATTCAATCCTTATCAATTTAATCGCGTGAAAGGACAACCGTTCCAAGTTCACCGTTTAGTAGAGGAAATAAGTAAATTAATCGACTAATAAATAAGAATATGACAACTCAAACAATATATCAGGCAAAAGATTTTAAAAGTCCTCAATTGGTGCGTTGGTGTCCGGGCTGCGGCGACTACGGCGTTTTAAATGGTTTGCATAAAGCGATGGCGGAATTAGGAGTCGCTCCGCATAATATAGCAGTTATTTCGGGTATCGGCTGCTCGTCACGTTTGCCGTATTATATGAATACGTATGGATTTCATACGATTCACGGTCGAGCTGCTGCAATTGCTACGGGAGTTAAAGTGGCTAATCCCAACCTGTCGGTATGGGTAGCTACCGGCGACGGAGACGCTTTGGCTATCGGAGGAAATCATTTTATTCATGCCGTCCGGCGGAATGTTGATATAAATATTTTGATATTTAACAACAAAATCTACGGTTTGACCAAAGGACAATATTCCCCTACTTCCGACCGCGGGTTCATTTCCAAATCTTCGCCTTTCGGAACGATAGAAGATCCGTTCCGTCCTGCGGAATTAGCTATCGGCGCACGCGGACAGTTTTTTGCCCGTACATTCGATACGGATATGAAAAATACGCCGGAAATTTTCAAAGCGGCGGCTCAACACAAAGGAGCTTCGGTGGTTGAAATTATGGTGAATTGCGTTATTTTCAACGATGGCATCTACGGAAATGTTTCTTCAAAGGAAAATCGCGCCGACAAAACCATCTTCCTGCGTCACGGTGAAAAAATGATTTTTGGAAAAGACAACAACAAAGGAATTGTCCGTGAGGGATTTAACCTGAAAGTGGTGACTGTCGGTGAAAATGGCTATACGTTGGACGATGTGCTGGTGCATGATGCTACGCTCCTCGATCCAACTTTGCATCTGAAATTAGCGCTGATGGACGGAACGGAATTACCCCTTGCTGTGGGAGTAATCCGCGATGTTGCCGCGCCGACTTACGACCGTGCAATGGAAGAACAGATTGAAAAAGTCAAGGCTAAAAATCCGGTACGCAGTTTGCGTGAATATTTGATGTCGGGTGAAATTTGGGAAGTCAAATGACGCTCGGAAAATGATTAATGTGTTAATGATAAATTTTATAACGAGCTATTGATTATGATAACACGTAGAAATTTTTTGAAAGCAGGAGGCTTGGGGTTAGCAACTGTGGCTTTAGCAGGGAAAAATACTGTTCTTGCGGGAAGCGATTCTCTCTTTAGCCAAACAGGGTATGTTTCTAAACGTCCTGAATTGTCAGAACGGAACTTTACCTCCAAAGCGGTTGAAGAAACTATAGAACAGGTAAAAAAGCAGCTCAAAGATTCCAAATTAGCGTGGATATTTGAAAATTGTTTTCCGAATACGCTGGATACAACCGTTCATTTCAGAACAATTGACGGTAAACCGGATACCTTTGTTTATACGGGAGATATTCATGCTATGTGGCTGAGGGATTCTTCTGCGCAGGTGTGGCCCTATTTGAGTCTGACAAAAAAAGACGAACAATTGCGATTGTTGATTGCCGGAGTTATTAACAGACACACGAAGTGCGTCTTAATTGATCCATACGCCAACGCTTTTAACGACGGTACTGATGTCAAAAACGACTTCATGTCGGATATGACAGACATGAAGCCGGAACTGCATGAACGAAAGTGGGAAATCGATTCGCTTTGCTATACCGTTCGTTTGGCTTATAACTACTGGAAAATAACCGGAGATACGTCAGTATTTTCACCCGATTGGGAAAAGGCTGCCGGATTAATCCTCAAAACATTCAAGGAGCAACAGCGAAAAGAGAATTTAGGAACGTATAAATTTCAGCGGAAAACCGAACGGCAATTAGATACCTTGTCCAACAACGGATTGGGTGCGCCGATTAAACCGGTCGGACTTATCGTCTCTTCTTTCAGACCTTCGGACGATGCTACTTCCTACGGTTTTCTGATTCCTTCCAATCTGTTTGCTGTAGTTTCCCTGAAACAATTGGCTGAGATTTCAACCAAAGTGACCAATAACAGCACATTTGCTTCTCAATGTACGGCGCTGGCAAATGAAGTGCAAACGGCTATTACAAAATATGCAGTCGCCGACCATTTAAAATATGGTAAGATTTACGCATTTGAAATAGATGGTTTTGGTAACCGCTTATTCATGGACGATTCTAATGTCCCAAGTTTATTGGCATTACCTTACTTGGATTGTGTGGGCGAAAATGATCCGCTTTACCTGAATACCCGCAAATTCGTTTGGAGTGCCGACAATCCTTATTTTTTTAAAGGAAAAGCGGCTGAAGGAATCGGAGGTCCTCATATCGGTTACGATATGATTTGGCCTATGAGCCTTATAATGAAAGCTATGACAAGCGCCAATGATGCGGAAATTAAATATTGTGTAAAAACTATCCGTGATACAGATGCCGGAACCGGATTCATGCACGAAAGTTTTAACAAAAACAACCCTGAAAAGTTCACGCGCCACTGGTTTGCATGGGCGAACACCTTGTTCGGCGAACTGATACTCAAACTGATTAATGAAGGAAAAGTTAATTTACTGAATAATTTATAATTGCCTTTACAAGAAGATTACTTCTCAGCCCGCAATAACATATTGATTTACTCTTTGTGTCTGCGAATTCGGTAGCTCCTTTTCTAAAATCATTGTTAAATTTTCCCAATAGCAATTTTCAAGCTAAAAAGTATGGTTACTGTTTTTTTTTTCTCTTGTAACCCTTAATTTAATCCTACAATTAACCTTTGTAAACATATATTTAACAAAAATTTCAAAATTATGATAAAAACAACAACAATTTTAAAATCGCAAATTGCTTCAGCAAGTCTTTTACTGAGTGTCTCCCTTCAAGCGCAGGCAAAAAACGATGTGCGCCCGAATATCATCATCATATTAGCCGATGATTTGGGATATTCTGACCTTGGTTGCTATGGAGGAGAAGTGCGGACGCCAAACTTAGACCGGTTGGCAGAAAACGGACTTCGCTTCACCCGATTTTATAACACCAGCCGAAGTTGTCCCACGCGCGCTTCCCTGCTCACCGGGCTATACCAGCATCAGGCGGGAATCGGACGAATGACTTTCAACAATAACAAACCTGGATATAAAGGTGAATTGTCGAAGAATGCAGTTACAATTGCAGAGGTATTGAAAGAAGCCGGTTATCAGACGGGCATGGTTGGGAAATGGCATGTGTCGGAAACCCAACTTCAGCCAGATCAGCGAGAATGGCTTGCTCATCAGGTTTTCCACGAAGAATTTGCGCGAAAGGAAAGCTATCCCGTACACCGTGGATTCGATGATTTTTATGGTATTATTTATGGAGTAGCAGATTATTTCGATCCTTTCAGTCTGGTAAACGGCGAAGAACCTGTGAAAGAAGTGCCAAAAGATTATTATATCACACAGGCATTCTCCGATTCGGCAGTTTCATACGTAAACCGTTACGCCAAATCCGATAAACCATTCTTTTTATATCTGGCTTACACAGCGCCGCACTGGCCCCTGCACGCCCTTCCCGAAGATATTGCAAAATATGAGGATACTTATAAAAAAGGATGGGAGTCCCTTCGCGATGCACGCTACAGCCGAATGCTTGACATGAAGATATTTGGCAAAAATACGGATTATCTGTCTCCACGTCAATCTGATAAGTCGTGGCTTGAAAATGAAACACAGAATTGGGATGCACGCGCTATGGCTGTTCACGCAGCTATGGTTGATCGTTTGGATCAAGGAATAGGGCAATTGATTGAAGCTTTGAAACAAAACGGACAATTAGATAATACGCTTATCCTGTTCATGTCCGATAATGGAGCCAGTAGCGAGGTCTGCCAAAATATGAATGGTGGCGATAATGATCGTCCCGACATGACCAGGGATGGCAGGCAGATTATTTATCCTAAAAACAAAGAAACGCTTCCGGGTCCGGAAACTTCTTACGCCTCTATTGGACCCCTTTGGGCAAATGTAGCCAACGCGCCCTTCCGCTTCTGGAAAGCAAAATCATACGAAGGAGGAATCTGTACGCCTATGATTGCTCATTGGCCCAAAGGAATAAAGAAGGAAAAAAATGGAACACTAACCGAAGAAATGGGGCATGTGATGGATATTATGGCTACCTGCATCGATTTGGGAAAAGCAAAATATCCTGCCGAATACAAAGGAAATAAGATAATTCCGTTAGAGGGGAAAAGCCTTGCTCCCATATTTAAGACAGGAAAAAGAAAAGGACACAGCGAAATATGTTTCGAACATTTCAACGAGAAAGCTTTGATTACGTCTGATTTCTGGAAAATTGTATGTCCTGCCGGAAAAGATTCCCAGTGGGAATTGTATAACTTAAAAACAGACCGGACTGAATTAAAAAATCTGGCAGAACAATATCCAAAAAAAGTATCGAAATTAGTAAAAAGATACGATGATTGGACTGTACGCTGTTTTGTTGTACCGGCTCCATAAATTAATGTTTCTGAATAAAACTAATAACAATAAAAATAATCTTCAATAAATTAAACGTCTGATTGGTATGAAAAAAAAGAAGTTAAGATTAATTATGTTCTTGTTTCTATTTTTCGCGTTCGCTGTTACAGGATTTGCCCAAAGCGTAATACAGGGAGAGGTTTTGGATGAAGCTTCCGGTGAACCATTGGTTGGAGTTTCTGTCGTAATCCGTGGAACTCCGGTCGGTGTGGTCACTGACATCAATGGGAAATTCAGTTTGCAAATAGAAAAAAACGAAACGCTCGAAATTACATACATCGGCTATCTTAAAAGCACGGTAAACGTAAAACAGGGAAATCCGTATGTAAGAATAAAGTTAGCTGTAGATTTACAGCAATTGGACGAAATAGTTGTAGTAGGCTATGGCGTTCAAACAAAAAAATCTGTCGTTGCATCGGTTTCCGTCGTCAAAGGTGAAGAATTGATCAAGACAGGGAACTTAAACACCGTCTCCGAAGCTTTGCAAGGGAAACTGAACGGAGTAATCACAATTAACTCCAACGCAAAACCCGGCGATAATGCGGCTGAGATTTATATCCGTGGAAAAAGCAGCTGGGTAAATACCACTCCGCTAACCATTGTCGATGGTATTGAGCGTGATATAAACGATGTGGACATGAATGAAATCGAAAGTATTTCAGTATTAAAAGACGCATCTGCTACCGCTGTTTACGGGGTGAAAGGAGCGAACGGGGTCATTGTGCTCACAACTAAAAGAGGAGGAATTTCGAAACCAAAAGTCACATTCTCCGCCAATTTTGGATTCAAGCAATTCACTACAAAAATGGAATTTGCCGATTATGTGACATCCATGAAAATGTATAACGAAGCGGCAGCCAACGATCAGGACTGGACTAAACAGATTCCGCAATCGACCATTGACGCGTGGGAATATGCTTATAAAACAGGTAATTACGGACCATACAATGACGTATTCCCGCAGGTGGACTGGTGGAAAGCAATGATCCGGCCGATCGGACTTTCTCAAAACTATAATATCAATATCAGCGGAGGAAATGATATTGTAAAATATTTTGCATCAGTAGGTTATCAAAACGACGGAGATAATTACAACATCGGTAAACAAGCCGATTTTGATCCGCGCTATTATTACAAAAGATACAACTGGCGTTCGAACCTGGACTTCAAACTGACCAAAACAACCACATTCTCCGTAAATATTGCAGGGAAATTCGGAACACGGAACGAACCGACGGGTTCAAATGAAACCAACGAACTTTTTACGCCTATCATTCAGTCGCCAACCAATAAATTTCCGATTAAATACAGCGACGGAAACTGGGGAGAAGGAGAAGTGCTCGGTTATAACGTTATGGCAAACACCGCTACAAGAGGTCAAAGAACAAATAAATCCTTTGAAGGTTGGTACGACGCCTACCTTGTGCAAAACCTGGATTTCATTGTGAAAGGTTTGTCTGCCAAAATAATGGTTGGCTACAATTCCGCCTCGTCGCTGGTTTCAACAATCACAAACGGACAAGTTTACGGCAGCAATGCATTTGAATCGCAGTCGTCGATCGTTCGTTATTACAGACCTTACGATTACTCCAATCCAATTGTAAATCCGGACGGTACCATCACTTATCCGCCGCTTCCGGGTAAACGTTATCCTGAAGGAGATATTGGAAATTATCCGGTCAACGTTTCTTACGATAATTTTAACAGCTACAACCGCAAACTGACTTATGAAGGATCGCTCAATTATAAAGCCTCATTTGGCGACCATAACATTTCGGCATTGTTTCTATTCAGTAGAAAAATTACCGATGTGAATAGTGGAACTGGCGCTTTCGCGTTCCCCAGTTATTATGAAGATTATGTAGGACGCGTAACCTACAACTGGAAAGAACGTTATCTGGTGGAATATAATGGGGCTGACGATGGTTCCGAAAAATTTGCACCGGGGAAAAGATTTAACTATTTTTCATCGATCTCTGTCGGCTGGCGGGTATCGGAAGAGCCTTTTGTAAAAAAACTTACAGGCGACAAGCTTTCCAATTTAAAACTCACCTATTCGTATGGTACGGTAGGAAGCGATATAGGATCAGACAGGTTTGTTTATTTTGATTCATATACTTCGAGCGGATCTGCTAATTACGGTTATTTGCAAAACAATCCATTCGGTCCTTTATATAGCGAACTGTCTGTTGGAAATCCTGATGCTACTTGGGAAACTGCTATAAAACAAAAATTAGGCATTGAGCTTGGGCTATGGAACAGGTTTATCATGAGTGTCGATCTTTTTAAAGAAGACCGCACCGGATTATTGATGAAGCGAAGAACATTACCGGCATGGGTTGCTGTCAAGAATATGCCTCAAGTGAATATAGGCGGAACTAAAAATCATGGCATAGATGCAGAATTCTCATGGCATGATAAAATAGGCAAAAATTTCAGCTACAATGCAGGATTGATGTTTTCAACCAGTGAAAACAGAGTTGTGTACATGGATGATCCACCGGATTTACCAAAATATTTACGCAGTGAAGGAACTCCTATTGGTCTTCAGAGCAGGTACCTTGTTGTCGGAAATTACGGTTCGATCGACGATGTGTTTAATTATCCAATATCTACCATCACTTCTGATAAAATCACTCCGGGCGACTTGGTATTTATTGATATTAACGGCGACGGTAAGCTGGATACTAATGATAACGCCCCTGTGAAGGAATTAAACTATCCGCTCACAACTTATTCCATTACTTTGGGATGTAAATATAAGAATATCGGTTTGAGTATGCTGTTCTATTCTCCGCAGGGAGTGTATAAACTGCAACAGTCTAATCTTTTATGGGATTTCCCGATGTCGAACATAAAGGCGCAGCCGAATACTTTAGACCGCTGGACGCCGGAAACGGCAAACGCGACGGGAGTGATGAAACCTGCGGTACATCTGTGGGATGCAACAGTAGCTAACGGAAATGGATCCAGCCACAACAAGCCGGGAGGCGACCAGTCAACCTACTCTTATATGGATTATTCTTATTTCCGATTGAAAAATATGGAAATAAACTACAGCATACCTAAAAAGTTGTTGCAAAAATTCAGTATAGACAATTGCCAGTTTTTTGCTAATGGAAATGATCTGTTCACTATTTCAAAAGTGGACAAGCGTACAGACCCTGAAACCGGAGGAAGCGGGAGTTATCCTATTGTTAAGACTTATACGGTCGGTTTACGTTTGGGATTTTAATTGTAAATTAAATAAAATAGAACAATGAAAAAGAATAAATTAATACTGTACTCGCTTGCTGCTTTTGTATTACTCCTGAACAGCGGTTGCGAGAAGTTTTTAGATAAATCTCCTGATATGGGAGCTGATGAAGACGCTATTTACAAAGACTATAATTCCATTACCGGTTTTATCGATTATGGATTTTGGAATTACCTGGTGAATTACCATGCAGTCAACGACCATGGCAATGGACATACCTATTTTGGCGCTGTTTCGGATGAATTTGCCACCATGTGGAATGGAGGTGAATCCATAGCCTTTCACACGGGTAACTGGCTGCAAAAAAATAGAGATAACACCTTCGAAACAGGAAGTTTGCCGGCAGCGAACAGCTCCACAGAAGGCCCTCCGATTTGTAGAAGCTACAGGGCTATCAGAATGGCAAATCGCGTAATCAATAATGCCGATAGAATACAAAACTGTACGCCCGAACAGTTGAACTGGGTATTGGGGCAGGCTTATTTCTACCGCGCCTGGTTTTATTTCCAGTTACTCATTCGTTATGGCGGCATGCCTATTTTAGATAAGGTTTTTGTCGGGTCGGGAGACGATGACATTCCACGCATGACTTATCATGAATCGCATGACTGGATGATGACGGATATTGAAAAAGCGATTGAAATGCTTCCGGAGTATTGGGACGACACTAACACCGGCCGCCCGAGCAAGATAGCTGCAATGGCTTTTAAATCCATGGCTATGCTTTACGATGCAAGCCCCTTGATGCAAAACGACTTGTCAAAGACCGAAGTAAAAGAATACGACAAAGAACGGGCGGCAAAAGCGGCGGTAGCGGCAGACGATGTGTTGAAATGCCTTGCCGAATTTCCAAGAGACGGAGGAACGCCGCCGTATTATTATCGCATGCTTGATTCTGCCGAGTATAAAAATATCTTCTATTTTCCGCGCGGAGGTTCAGCGCCTTATGTCTGTGCAGAGCACCTGTGGTATAACCGTAAAGTCGTTAGTAACATGTCTTTAATGATACGGTATTTTTGGCTGTTCTTCTCTACGGAAACTTTTACCGGTCCCGATGCCGCCAGCGGATTCATGCCTTCGCAAAATATGGTCGATATGTATGAAAAGAAAGGACCCGACGGCAAATATTATCCGATAACCGATCCGAGAGCAGGATATGATCCTCAAGATCCTTATGCCGACAGGGATCCTCGATTCCATAACAACATCATCACTCCGGGTGAAGCTTGGGGGCTGAAAAACGGAAAAACATTCTACTGGACTACATACGTGTCAGATGACACCGGTTCTGAATACTATAAACTGAAAACCAATCCCAACAGCAATCAACGCAATGCTTCGGGTTATATATGCAGAAAATATTTGTGGCCCGAATGCAATGATTTTACCAATGGGTATGGTAACAATGCTACGCTTACGTGCTACATAAGATATGCCCAAGTTTATCTGGATTTTGCGGAAGCCTCGTTTGAAGCGACCGGAAGCGCTACGGCGAAAGTTGCCGGATGCAGTATGACCGCAGAAGAAGCCTTGAATGTAGTACGGAACAGGGTACACGTAAGTAATGTCGCATCCGATATTGTGAATAATCCCGCTCAATTCAGGGAAACGCTCCGTCGTGAACGTACCGTAGAGCTTATGTTTGAAAATCACCGCTGGTTTGATATGCGCAGGTGGATGATTATGCACGAAATCTGTGCAAAGCCGAATCCTATAAAAGGGATGCAGGTAACGCCCATTACGCCGCTTGCTCCTTCTGCCGATATCACGGTAGATCCCGGAAATGCCAACCTGAAGTTTAGGTATGAAGTGATCGATCTGCCGGCGGAAGTTAGAGGATATACCATGAAAAACTACTGGTATCCGTTTACACTCATGGAAGTAGCTGCACAGAAAAATTTGGTGCAAAATCCGTATTGGTAATTTTAAAACACAAGAAGTATGAAAATATATAAAATAAATAGATTGAGGATATTGCTCTCTGTTGCCGGAATATTCTTTATATTAACGGCATTTGCACAGCAGCCTGTCGTTACGGCAGATGAAAACGCTGTTATCCAGCGTGGCGACGGAGGCGAAACAACGCAAGAAGAAATGACCGGCGCCGTGAGCAAAATACAGGGACAGGACTTAAAAACCTATCCCGATATCATACTGAGCAATACGCTACAGGGGAAAGCCGCAGGTCTTGTCGTCAGGCAAACCAACAACGGACTTGGCAACAATTCGGCAGACCTTTTTATCCGCGGGCAAAGCAGGAATGGCGGGTCTAATCAAGCGATAATAGTTATTGATGGTATTGAGCGCGATTTCGACGACCTTATTCCTGAAGAAATAGAAAGTATCGAAATTATGAAAGATGCTACCGCGAAAGTACTTTTTGGTCCGGCTGCGGCTAATGGAGTGATAGTCGTGAAAACGAAACGGGGAAGTGTGGGTGAAAGAAAGATCAGGCTTAACGCTGAGCTGGGCGTTATGCAGGCGACCCGCACTCCGAAATTTCTGAATGCATACGAGTATGCGACCCTTTATAACGAAGCGCGGAACAACGACGGATTTCCCGATTTCTACCTGCCCTATCAGTTGGAAGGACTTAAAAACTCAACGGGAGTAAACGATACCTTTTATCCGGATATCGACTATTACAATTATTTCATGAAAGACCAGAGTTTATACAAAAAATTCTCTATGGAAGTGAACGGTGGAAGTCAAAACTTGAAATACGCTTTGGTAGCTGGATATTTAGGCGGAGGAGGTTTTGAGAATGTGGGTAAAAGCACAAAATTAGACCGGCTGAACGTTCGCGGTAATCTGGATATTACGGTTACGGATTATTTAACGATTGCAGCAGATGTGGCAGGACGAATGGAAAACAGGACATGGTCGGCGATTAATAATAACGGCTTTTTCACGGCAATGTCATCCAATTACCCGAATGAGTATCCTCTGACCATACCGGCAGAAACATTGGGAATGGCGCCCGACTCAACCGGCGCGCCTTATTTTGGAACAAGCAACCGTAAAAACTCCAACTTGTTAGCAGATTTGGAGTACAGAGGAACAACCGGAGAAAGATACATGACCAGCCAAACCAACTTGGGAATGAATTTTGATTTCAACAAATATGTCAAAGGTTTGACTGCTGAAGGTTACATCACGTTTGATAATTATACTTATATAAAAGATGCATTAACAAGAGATTACAGGACATTTGCGCCGAGAACGTATTTGGATAAAACGGGAGAAATACAGAATCAGTTTACATTGATGCAGAAACTGAATCCATCATCTGTTATTTCAATTACAGATAATCAGACCCGCAGGACAAGCGGATGGAGAGCCAATGTCGGTTATAAAAATGACTGCGGGCAAAATCATTTTTCAGCAATCTTGGGCTATCGCTATTACAAACAGGAAATGAAAGGATCTTCGTATGATGTAATAAACAATAACTACAACCTGCGTTTGAATTATAATTATGACAAACGGTATCTTGTAGAATTTAATGCAGCCTATATGGGAACAAACAAGTTTGCGTCCGGAAATAAATATTTTCTATCTCCGACAGGCGGAATAGGATGGGTGATTTCGAATGAAAAATGTATGGCTGGCGTGAAACAGGTCGATTTTTTGAAACTGAAAGCCAGCTACGGAGTGATAGGATATTCCGGCGCGACCGACTACGGTTTGTTTAATACCGCCTGGACAGACGGTGGAACTATGGCGACCGGCGTAAACGGTAGCTACACAGATACCAAAATAACCAATTTCGTAAGAGTCGGAAATCCAATTTTAAAATGGGAAAAATCCGCTGAATTGAATGTCGGATTCGAAGGAATGTTTTTGAAAAAACGCTTGAGCGCTGAACTTAATTATTTCCATGAAATCCGTTCCGACATTATCGGCAGCGACACCACAAAATACGCCGGAAATCTGGGAGCTTATACCATGTATGAAAATATGGGTAAAGTAAGTAATCAGGGCGTTGACGGTTATATCTCATGGACAGACAAAGCCGGAGAATTTTCATATACTGTGGGCTTTAATTTTGTTTATTCTAAAAATAAATTGTTAGAATGGAACGAAACCGGAAACATTCCGGACGAGGGAACAAAGCGTATTGGAAAACCTACAGACGCTATTTTCGGATTACAGTCGCGGGGATTATTCGGAAGAGACGTTACAATGACCGCCGAGCTTCCGGTTCAAACATTCGGACCCTACCATGATGGCGATATTGCCTATAAAAATCAAAACGGCGATAATGTTATCGACGCTAGAGACGAAGTGCAGATAGGAAATTCATTCCCCCGCACCACCTTTGGATTGGACATCGACCTCAAATACAAAAACTGGGGGCTTTATCTGCTCGGAACATCGGAGCTGGGGATAAAGAAGCTGCTTAATAATACTTATTTCTGGAACAAAGGCGACTCAAAATATTCTGTATTGGCTTATGATAGCTACAATCCGGTGAGAAATCGTAATGGGATATATCCTATTCTAACCACGCTGGATGGAGCAAACAGTTTCCGTAATTCTGATTTTTGGATTGAAGATGCATCCTGGTTCCGGTTGAAAAATGTGGAATTGAGTTACACTTTCCCGAATAAAAAACAACCGCTTTCGGGAAAAGGATTCCGGGTGTTTGTCAGGGGAACAAACTTGTTTGTCCTTTCAAAAATTAAAGATTTGGATCCGGAAGTTTTGGACGCCGGAGTAACTAATAATCCGCTTACCGCTTACTATACGGGAGGAGTTTCGTTTACATTTTAATAATTAATTAAAAGTATCAATATGAAAAAGTATATATTATATATCATTCCAATTCTTCTGTTTATTTCATGTGAAGATGTATTAAATACTAAAAAGCAGAACGAATGGAAAGATTCTGATGTCTGGAGGGATCCGAGATCGGCGGAGGGCGTTTTGATGAAAGCCTATACTCCGATTCAAAACCGCCCCGACTGTTATGGCAATAATTTTTTAGATTGCGCCACAGACAATGCTGTAACAAACAATTACACGGCAAACGTGTATCTCGCAGGTCAGGGAGATATTACGGCATACAACAATCCGCTCGATATCTGGGCTACGGCTTATGAGCAATTCCAGAATATTCATCAGTTTTTTGAACATGGATTTAACGACAGTATTCAATACGTATATGGCAATCCGTCCGTAGATGAAGCGTACAAAGTAAAATTAAAAGGCGAAGCGTATTTCATGAGGGCTTACTGGGGATTTCAACTGCTGAAAATATACGGAGGTAAAACCGCTTCGGGACAGGCTTTAGGCTATCCAATCGTTCTTCACTTTATAACAATCGAAGAAGCGGCCAATCCTCAAAATTTTGTTAGAAATACCTATCAGGAATGTGTCGATCAGATTGTGTCGGATTGCGATTCGGCTATCGATAAACTGCCGGTAATCTACGGTCCGTATGGAAATGCCGATGCGATCACCGGCGACCAGTTCACAGGTCGCGCCACCAGCGTGGCTGCCGCCATATTGAAAGTAAACGCGCTACTGTTTGGAGCAAGTCTTGCTTATCAGCCGGATAATATTGTTAAAATTAACGGTATGGGCGATTATACAATAGTGGATGAAACCGCTTATAAGAAAAAATGGGAAAGAGCAGCCTTGTTCGCCGATTCCGTACTTCGAATCAGCAATGGAAAATTTGGTGATTTCAGTGATGGAAATAAAGGATTTTATGCTGTTACAGCGGCTAATTTGTCTGCCTTTACCGGAGGTACCGGCATGGTAGTCCCTGCCGAATTTGTCTGGCGGCGATTTTTCAACAATAAAAACATGGAAACGCAACATTATCCGCCGTTCTATCTTGGAAATGCCAATTCGACACCTTCCCAGAATTTGGTAGATGCTTTCCCCATGTCTAACGGTTACCCTGTTTCGGATCTTGTAAATTCGGGTTATAATTCGCAAGACCCCTATAAAAACAGAGACAAACGTTTTGCAATGAACATCTGTTATCATGGCATGAAATTTACGGATAGGACCACAAATATCACTGCGGCAGACACTTTAGATATTGTGTACGGTGGAAAAGATTCCCAGAGTTTCGATCCGAAAGCTACACGCACGGGTTATTACCTCGGAAAATTTATTGCCAGAATTGCCGATATGCTGGCTCCGACAATGAATACAACTACCACTCATAACAACCCCTTGCTCCGCAGGGCGGAAGTTTACCTTGCTTTTGCCGAAGCGTCAAATGAAGTTTGGGGACCTACGGATAAAGGACCGGGGTGTAAGTATTCCGCTTATGATATCATCAAAGATGTGAGAAATAAATCAGGAGGCATTACAAATACCGCTTATCTCGATCAGATGGCGGCAAATAAAGATAGCTTAAGAACAGTGATACAAAACGAATGCCGCCTGGAATTTGCTTTCGAAAATCATCGCTTTTTCGATATGAGAAGATGGCTGTTGCCCTTGAATGAACCGGTAAGAGGTATGAAAATTACCCGTAATCAGGATCTTTCTCTACAATACGATGTCATTGAAGTAGAAAAAAGAAATATGAACGACATTCGGTATTATTATCTGCCGCTCCCATACAACGAGCTGCTGAAAAATCCGAATATGGAAAATAATTTAGGTTGGAATTAATAAAAAAAATATATGAAAGCATTAAAAATAATATTTGTATTGTTTCTCGCGATAGGCATGACATCTTGTTATGGAGATTACATTGTGGATAATGACTTTTCCTCTACAGGTTTTGTATTGGCGCACCCATTGAGAACCGTAATTGCTGACAGGGATATGGAAATATACGTAGGAGTTGCTATTGGCGGAAAACGGGCGGTGGACATGAAAGATTGGGCTACTTTTGAAATTTATCCCGACTCTGTTCCAACAGGCTATTCTCTGTTGCCGGCGAATTATTATACGCTCAGCGATCCGAACACAATGCGGGTAAGAAAAAGCAATTTGCCCGTTGCGGATGTCGGTATAAAATTTACGGAAGATTTTTACAATGATACGAAAGCCGTTGGCAAGTATTATGTTCTCCCTTTCAGAATCACAGGATCTTCGTTGGACAGCATAAGGGACGGTGCCGATATATCGGTAGTCGCTATCAAATTCATCAGCACTTTCCATGGAACCTATTACTTAAAAGGAACAATAGAAGAATATGATTTTGCGACGGGCGCTGTGAATGCAACAACTATTTATGATAAGAATGATTTGATTAACAATATCACATGCAATCTTACAACTGTCAGCAGGAATGTGCTTACAAGAACGATAGCAAATTCTGTCTCAACAAGCGCCGATAAATTGCAACTGACTTTTGAAGTGAATAACAGCATAGAAAAAACATACAATGTTTTGCTTCAAGCTGCATCCACTACATTTACTCTAATAAGTGGCAGCGCTACTTATTATGGCGATAAAGACCAGCCCGAAATAGAACTTAGTTATTCGTACTCGAAAAGCGGAAAATACTACAGGGTTAAAGAAACAATGGTATTGCGTCAGGATCCGGAATATGATCTCAGAGTAGAAACATGGTAATATTTTTATAATGAAGAAATTATTGTTTGCATTCCTTACGGTCGTAATCGTAAGCGGGTATTGTACAAGTTGTACAAAAGAAGAATATCGCGTAACAAGTTCTTTGCGCGCACCGGCGTATCCACTGATTACAATTGATCCTTATACAAGCGCATGGTCTTTTGCCGATAAGCTGTATGATCA
>Ga0123357_10001575_pt1 | contig 24365 bp, 12 predicted proteins | sample TergutEmb28metaG_FD_89873 | JGI IMG/M metagenome (GOLD analysis project Ga0123357, IMG submission 89873) | Embiratermes neotenicus P4 segment gut microbial communities from Petit-Saut dam, French Guiana - Emb289 P4 | ecosystem: Host-associated > Arthropoda: Insects > Digestive system > Gut ...
GGGGGGGGGGGGGGGGGGGGGGGGGGGGGAGTGTTCACTACCACGCCTCGGTCCCTTTATCCCCAACAAAGACTCGGTGCACACTGCAGTTAACCGTAAATACCATCCCAAATATTCATACGGATATTAATGCATCTTTATTAAATAGCGATAAAAATGACAATCACGATAAATACATACTTCTGGGAAAACGTGGTCACTCACTGAGGCATCTAGGATCATTTCGTTTTGCAATCCAGGACTACGGTTAAGTACACAGCCTAGCGTACGTTTTCTGACTACTAAATACAGGTGCAGAGGAAAGCTGGCTCTCACAGCATTACTTGTACTTAGTCTCTAAGTCAAATGCCTTGGAGCACACGCGCTTGTAACAGACAAAACATTTCAAGACTTACGAAGGCCGTAAATTACAGATAAATTGTGTGACAGACAAATAAAAACAATTAAAAGTTATATTTAACTGGAGTAAATGAGAAGCAGCACATAAGGCACCAAAGAGAAGCGACTAAATACAGAATATTTTATAACCACCAATGCACTGCTCTGTAATAAACAAGCAAGCATAAAACAGATGATTTAACAAGTATGCAGCTTCTACAAATCAACTAAGATGGCAAGAAATGATGATGGCTTTTATGACGTACAAGATGGTTGCCAGCAATGTAAGCAGGAACTTGAAGATGACTTCCTAATACTGTTATTTCTGTCACAAATTCATGGCAGAGAACTTTAACTTTTCTTACAATTTCGAAGGCCATTTAACACGAACCGTTAGAGCGCTTTCGAATAGCTCAATTTTGTTCTATTTTTATAGAATAAAGTAAAATGTAATGTGTTGTAATCTCCAAAATATTCGTGAAAATTTCGAAACTAAAAGTAAAATTATTTATGGTGAATCGTCCCAATACTGGAGACGTCGGTGCTCTTCTTTAGTTACGTCATTGTCACAAAAGGTGTCGTTCCCAAAACAAAACATTGTGCAGTAGCGTGAGTTTGTACGAATATATCCGTAAAGCCAGCCTGAGTCGCGTGAAGTCCACCTGAATAACAAAAACAATAACACCACCTTTTTTTACAACAGGGAATAATCGTAGTGAAATTAGTGAAAGATATGTTCATTAGCTTCTCTTCCTAACCAAACATCCGTAATTCTTTAACACTTTGTTGACCTGCATCGTGATATATCCCTACAATAAGAGCCAACAGGATGCACTATTTACTTTCAGTTTATTTCAATAATTAGCCTCTACATATTTCGAGCAGACTTACTGGTCATCGTCAGGAGGTACTACTCTGTAAAGGGTTATTCTAAATGATTGTGGGGGTTTTAACAACTTGTCATACACAATACACTTGAGATAGGAGTATATGTATTTTTTATTTAATAGAACAACACTCCAAGTTTTGTTAAATAACTTACAGGTGCTCTATATGTGCACCCTTTGTGATTCTACAAATATCAACACGATAATCGAGTTCGTTCCAAACTGTTTGTAGCATGTCAGCCGTGATGGTTTCAATGGCAGTTCCGGGATACTTGCGGGAACAGGAGGAACATAAATCTGATGCTTGACGTAACCGCATAGAAAAAAATCACATGGGGTTGCATTTGGAGAAGGAGGTGGCAAGTTGTTAAAACCCCGACAATCATTTCGAATAACCCTGCATATACAGCAACTGATATATGTCATGCATTTATGTTGACTGGCTATTCTAATCTTCACGCTGTATTTCTCAAAGAATAATTTTCGTATTTTCCACCCACCTACTACTGGGTTTCACAAGTAGCCTTTTCCAACTATTTTCCCGACCAAGTTTTCTATACATTTTTGTCTATCTCATGCGTGCTGCATGTTTTCACATCTTAACCTCCTTGAATTGATTACCGTAATGATACAGTCAGTGTTCTGTGCTTGGAAGTTTAGGCGGAAGGGTCGGCTACTACTGCTGTCAAGTCTGACCGGCTCGTAACGCATCATAGAGCGTCATGGAAGCGCTGCCCATAAAACTCATTATATTATTTGGTGTGGAATATAATTAAGTGACCTAAGTAATAAACAAAAGTCAGACTAATTTAAAGCGCAAAAAGAGCAATGAGTTACGAATAAGTGGAGCTATATATATCCTCCTCCACAGCACAAGAGACAACTTTGTCTTATATATTACTCATACCCCTTGCTTCGATGCATAGAGTGCTAAATCTTTTACTGTCTTGTGATCATGTTAGAAGTGACAATAATATTTGATGGTTGTAAGAGGTAAAGCAATCCCATTACAGGGCTGGACAAACCCTGAGGGTTCCATGAGGTTTAGGCTCCCAGATTTCAAGACAATCGGCACATGAAGGTGGTAAGATTGTCAGCCCTACGCACCGGCCGCCTTTGCCCCCAGGAAATATTCCTGGTACTCATTTCTTTTAGAGGCTGAGTCAACCCCAGAGCCATAGTGCTACCGGAAGAATTATGTCAATGAAAATTCCAATGATACCATCGGGAATCGAAGCCGCGACCTTCCGGCTTGTAGCGCAGTGCCTCAACCAACTACGCCACCATGTGTCCCCATTTCATGATTGTAAGTTACTATATTGCAGGGCACAGTAGTGAAGTGCTAATTTCTCTGACCTGCACAAGAAGCTGTCTTGGTAACTACTGTGCATGGCTGGGATGTTTCAACTGAATTTTCAAGTGCAAGACAATACTGCGTTCAATATGGCAAGATGCGATACAAAAGAAATATTAGACACAAATGAGAGAGACAGAGAAAGAAAAAAAGAGCGGTGGCAGAAAGAGATAAACTCGAAAAGAGTGAGAAGAACAAAAGAGAGACTGAATGGAGAAAGGAGACAGAAAAAAATACCTTTGCAGATGTGGTCAATATTGGCACATTGTAGGCCTAGGCAGACAACTATCGCTCCCACCAGGGTTCACACTGCCGTGTATACCCGAGTGCTGATGAGGGAGGTTTCTTTTTAATGGGCCCGAAGACTCCACAGTATTCATAACAATAGACGTTTACAGCCTCTATTATCCCAGCACAACAGTAAAACCAATGAAGCCACCTTTTACAATAAGCTTGTCCAACTGCGAGGAGAATGACGGAATAAAGACGGGCCGGTGGACCACTTTGCTTGCGGTTACCGGCGCGTCACTACTTGCGTTCTATCAGACCGCAAATTGGCAACGACCAAAGTTAACCGGCGGAAATATTTATAGGTGCAACAACCTTTTCCACCAGCTGATCGGGTGAACTGAAGAAAATCACGATGAATTCAAAACCACTTCGTGAGAACAAGAATGCGAGCGTTCCGATATGATAAACTCATTACGAGAAAGAGTGTGTTTGTTTGGATGAAGTGGTGCTGCGATGACAGTAAGGTTTTCAGGCTTCACACACACACACACATATATATATATATATATATATATATATATATATATACACGCATTATACTTACTTAGTGACTGACTGAATGACTTACTTACTTATTTACTTACTCAGTAAAGCAGAATCCTTCTTGAGAAACTAACCAGTTTGCAGCTAGTCAAGAAACTCCCCGCATTTTAGGGAACCCGAAAGTTGATTAACGCATTCACAAGTACCCACCACCTGTCCCTATCCTGAGCCAGCTCGATCCAGTTCATAACCCCACACCCTACTTCCCGAAGATCCATCTTAATATTATTCTCCCATCTATGCCTGGGTCTCACCATTGGTGTCTTTCCCTCAGGTTTCCCCACCAAAATCCTGTATATATCTCTCCCCTCACCCATACGCGCTACATGCCCTGCTCATCTCATTCTTCTCGATGTTTGAGTGAGGAATACAGATCACTCAGCTCCTCATTATGTAGCTTCCTCCACACCCCTGTTACCTCGTCCCTCCTAGGAACAAATATTCTCTTCAGCACCCTATTCTAAAACACATTCAGCCTGCTTTCCTCCCTCAGTGTCAACGACCAAGTTTCAAACCCACACTACACAACAGACAGATTTGTATTTCTGTATATCTTAATATTTAAATTTTTGGATAGCAAACTGGAAGACAAAAGATTCCGCACCGAATGATAGCAAGCATTGCCTGGCTTCAATCTGCTCTTAATTTCTTCCTATATCCACTGTACTTTCATTATATATGTATGTGTGCAAGCGTGCGCTTGTGTGCTGTTTGTCTTAGTGCATATCACAACAAACCCCAGTTAACCAATACCAATGCAGAAATTTCCAAGACCCTGAAATACAATCTGGTTATGATCTCTGAAAGGGGCTGGAAAACAAGATGGTCTGACTGCCGTTTGCAAAGTGATTGTCACTCGCACTGTCGTAATAGACAGAAAAGTTCTACAGAGAGGCAGTTCAAATACCAGAATTAATGGACAGAAATTACATGGTAAGAGACGTATTTATTGTCCATTTTCTTACAGCAGTTCTGAATGCATTTTTCTTTCGTATGCATGCTACACATCGCATCCATCATACAGTCCGTGATTTCGGCACCTTAATCGTATCTGGTAAAGAGAAATTATGAATTTTCTCTTTCAGAAAATGGAGAAAAGTTGGGTTTTACGAACGATTTCAGAAACGAAAAACATACACAGAGAGACAGAGAGAGAAAGATTTGAGTAGTTAATGTAACTTCATAAGCTGCAAAGAAATACAGAATGAATTTTGATGGGTAATATGAATGACAATAGTGTAGAGGGAGTTACGGTAGCACAACTGAATTTAGTGTATTATAAGACTACAAGAAATAACGGAATAACTCTTATTGTTGCAGAGACTGTGCTCGTTTTACAGGGGACCCACTTTCTGAGGCTATGTCAGCAGAGTTACCATGGAGACAAACCTGAACTACAGACACGAATTTGGAGACAGCTTTAGAATATTCCCACCCCTGTGATTTTTAAGGAGGACTATCAGATTATTAGAAGGAAGCATACGTATCTTACATTCACAACAGCATTTATATCTGAACAGATTTTTCTCGAATAATTTCGCAATACAACTTTGTGTTTTTCGATAAACGGTTCAGCAATTGGTCTAACGGTGCGAGAGCAATCACTTCATTTAACTTTAGAAATTTAAGGTTCCGAACGTAAAATTTTGTCAGTGTACATGTTTCTATAAAAAGGGTTTATTAGACAGTAGTTAATGAGGGTAAACACCTAACACGTGTATAGATGCTATGGAATGGAAATGAATGTGGAAAAAAAAAAACTAAGTTAATGAGAATCTCAAGACAACCATCCCCAATACAGTCCCTGATAGATCAAAAACAGTTGGAGAATGTGGGATATTTCAACTATCTGCATAAAAACAACTGTTGCAAGATTTACATGCAAAATTAAATCCAGGATTACCATGGCAAAAGCAGAATTCGACAAGAAGAATAATCTTTTCTCCAGCAAACTAGACTTAAATTTAAGGAAGAAACTGGTAAAGTGTTAAATTCTGCGCATATCTTTGTATGGTGTTGAAACTTGAACACCTCGGAAAGTAGATCAGAAAAACGCGAATATTTTTCAAATGTGATGCTGGCGACGGATGGATATCAGTTGGACCGACCGTGTGAAAAACGAAAGTATAACACAGAGTAAAGGAAAATTCTACACACAATAAGAGGAAAAAAGGCTAACTGGATTTTTCACACTTTGTGTAGGTACTGTCGTCTTAAACATGTTATTGAAGGAAAGCTAGAAGAAAGAAATAACGTGACGAGGAGGAAGAAGACGTAAGCAGCTACTAAATTGTCTTAAGTAAACGAGAGTATAATGGAAAATGAAAGAGGAATCATTAGATAGCAATCTATGGAGAACTCACTTTGGAAGAGGCTACGGACCCATCGTTTGACAGGCTGTAGAATGAATTAATGAATGAAAGATTGGATGGATGGATGGACGGATAAATGAGATACAATTTTACTTTATTTTGCATAAGGAAACATTTTTAGTCTTAACTATTTCTACCTTCAGCTCATCGTTCATGAGATGAAAGTGGAGTATATGTTTTTTATTTTGTACTTTGAAGAACTTAGGAAGAATGTCAGTTATAATTTCTTTTGTCGGGGTTTTAGTGATTATTTTCCTATACAATCTGTGCAATTATGGCAGTTCACGGATGTCTAATCGAATTACTGTCGGCTCAGTATGGGAAATGCATTTACAAAAATCCTATGTCTCTACGGACTACTAAGAATAACGTCAGCCAATATAATTTCTATATTACTTAAATGGTACCCTTATCGCAATTCATATATTATAACCTTTCCTTTGATATATCACTCAGTATAGCTTAGCGGTCGATTATACGAACCTTTGAAAGTTAAGTCTCAGGCTTAAATGCTTGAATAAGGACAAAGCGCAACTCCTCATCAAAAGAAAAAGTGAAGCTATAAATTTTAAAGGAAAAATAGAAATATTTCACTTCTTTACGATGTGGGGAGGTCTCAAATTTGTGCAGGCTTGGTTGCGTGGCCATTGAAATGGACCATAACTTTTACACCCAATGCAATCCTTTTAGCAAAGAGGGGAGTTGCTCGCCTATAAATTTCACAGGAGTGAGTCCTTCAGCAGACTGGCACGAGGTCTCTCCCTGGGAGAAACCTATAAATTTCCCAGGTGAATATATTTTGAAGTGTGCGGAACCTTACCACATAGGGCTCACATAAAGAGCTGTGCACAGGCTGGACTGCAACATCGTCCTCACTCTGTATCAGACAGACGTTTTTAAAAGAGTACATGAAAATAAGAATCTTGCAAACTGTAGACAAGGGACCTGAATTCTTAATAACATCACTTGCAAGTACACGACTTCAGAACTCGTAAATATTAATTCCTAATATCGTCATGGGATCTCTCGACTCTGAATGCATGTACTGTACGTCCCGACTCCACAGCTAAATTTTCAGTGGGATTTCATCATTTAGAAAATTATTAAACTCTCATACTTTTGTGTCTTTATAGTTTATTTCTTCCACCGTATGCTCAATTTCTTCCTAATCTCACATACTGAAGGTTTGATACAATAAATTTATACAGCAATATTAAACACCGAGTTCCTACCTCAGAATAAACACTCCAGTCTCAACTACCAAGAATGCTGCGTAATTATGCGTTAATCTCTATACACAAAGCCTACAGTAGCGTCTATCTGGAAAATTAAAAAGAAATAAAATGGTTTTTGTGCTCAGCAACGCCAAGTGCAAGTATATCAAAGAGTCGAAGTAAAATAACACATACCTAATCATTCACATAGATGGTGGTCAACGATCACATCAGTTCTTAATCCGCGTGTAGTCCCGAGGAAGTATGCTTCAGTTGTGAAAATGCAGGAGATTCACCGCTGGTCCTGAGCAAAAGTAACTGGTCCTTTCTCCTACTTTTTGTTTTATTTAATTTCTTCCGTTTTCTTTTATTCCCCTTTCCTTTTGTTTAAAATACTCCAAAAAACATTCCGAGGATCTTCTTGAAAAATCTACGATTTAAAAGGAAAATATCGTGGGTCGAACTGTACTCGTACACTTTAGGAATAACTGATTTTCTTTAACATCAAATTAAAAACAGCGTATGATTAAGAGTGGTGAGAAACAGGAAGCGGCCATGGCGCTCTGCACAGTAATCATTTTATCTTTTTATTGGAAGAGACTGAGAAAAAACATGGAACGTGTCGACTGTCAGGATTCTTTGCCTACACCAATTCCGCGTCCCTTCCGGGTAAAAGACATTGTGCCACAGTGTTCTCCTTAATAAGAGAATGAGAGACGTATAGAAAATTACGGAATCCTGTCCCACGGGTTCATTTTCACTCTGATGACTGCACATATTCCCTCTGTTCCTCACAGTACCGCCAGGCCGGGGGCGAAACGGGGCGGAGTGTGCGTTATGGGAGAATTCAGCAGGGGACAGTGTTTTATGTTGCTGCTTTAGGTAACACTAATGACTACTTTTTACTTTTTGGGAGAAGCCGCCTACAGTGCCTTCCTCATTTAGTAAATGTTTTTAGGACTAAAGGTCGTACTTTGCTCCTTTAAATTCCTAAAGGGACCAATTCAAAGGCGAACCCAAACTACCACCACTTCTGCACCTCAAGCTTCCGAGTCCACATTATGCACTGTGCATTTATGGCAATGTACTAGTACATACCAACGTCATCACAAACAATGGGACCACTGATTATGGTAATAAGAAGAATATATTCGTAACATAAATACCCAAAACAACGATTTAATATTCTTCTGTCTTCCTGGCTACAACTACAAAACACAGCAGATCAAACAAATGCGTCAACTGAAGCTCAGCCTGTCTAAAGATTTGTGAGAATTCTATGCAAACTTGTTTCCACGTTTTGTTGCAGATACACGCCAATTATTAACACAGCCCTGTAAAGGCATAATACGCAGAATTAAAGGAGGAAAGAGGCGCAGTCAGTCACAACACACCTGTATGGTTAAGATCTCTGTCACTTAAAATTCTAGTGTGTTGTATACAAGTTCTGTTTCTACAAGTAATTTTTATACTGCCTGATGAAGGCTGTCAGCTAAAGCCGAAACATGTCATACAGTGTACAATAAGACACTACAAAAGTGCAGCTCTAATTGACTTATAATGAACACAATTATATACGTCAGTACTACTTATTTTTTAAAACATAGGCTACATGTTTCGACCCAACATTAGGTCATCCTCAGGCCTGCGACAGACTAAGTCATTGGTGCTGTGAGTCATTGGTGCTGTGTGTACGTATAATATACACACAACACCAATGACTTAGTCTGCCGCAGGCCTGAGGATGACATAATGTTGGGTCGAAACATGTAGCCTATGTTTTAATAAATAAGTAATGCTGACGTATATAATTGTGTTCATTATATGTTCATTCTAGCACTTCGTGATGCTTCCTTTCAAGCTGTAATTCACTGCCCCTCGTCCTCCTTGGTAATTTCCATATCACAAAGGACTGTCACACAGAAAGATTCTACAGTCGGAATTCGGTGAACGACCAAACACACACCAAACCAAATTAACCAGAAAATTTTAGGGCAGACATCCATACCAAATTTAACCGAAATCAGATGGGTAAACTGAAAGATGAAAGACTCATGCAGAAATGTAGATATGACTTCGCCGTTACCCGTCGCCTCTACTGATATCGTACAACCCCTTACAACCCACACGTTTCCTCTTTTCGCATTATTTATAATTGGGACATTTAAGGAAGAGGATCAAATTATGACGAATGAACGTTACAGGATACAAAATATTTGGCAAAATACAGAACACAATTGCTAAGGAAGGACTAAAATATACTTAAAAATTCAGAGAGGCACTAGAGTTACGCGTAAAACTAAACAGAGGATTCAGAATTATGCGCAATTTACATCTTAGGGTTATTCAGCTCTACGTGAATTGTACTTCCTCGATGATGGAACTCTGCAAACGTAAGCTATATTACCGACGTTTTGAATACCCCTGGGATCTTCAAGTGAAAGACGTTCGAATCCCGAAACGCGGGAAATACAGTCTATACAAGAAAACGTAGTGCAGAAAGATGACTCACATGCCCAGGCTAGTCTAGAAAAGGAAAGCCGCAGGATATAGCATGTAAAGGAACTAATATACTGAATTAATATGGTTACTTTCTCGATTGTTTTATGACCTCGCGCTTAATGTTGAGAATTTTTTGTTGTTTTTGGCGCAACATCCCCCATTGGGCCAGGGCCTCATCATTCACGAGGTTTCTAGAAAATACACAACGACGCATCACAGTCAGTAGGACTCCTCTGGACGAGTTATCAGCTCGTCGCAGAGACCTGTATCTGACTACACACAACACTCACAACATACATCCATGCCTCCGGTGGGATTCGAACCCACAGTCCCAGCAAGCGAGTGACCGCAGACCGCGCGGCCATTGGGACCGGAAATGTTGAGAAGAGGGACGTCAAGTTCAGTTCGTTAAAATATGACTTACAATGATTAATATAGAAGTATTCATCAGAGAGACGTCGTGACATAAGTTTTAAGTATTATACCGACACCTCCTCAGAAAGTAAAGCTCGGTTATCAGATTATCCGGCCAAAATTCTAAGCAGTTTCCTTTAATAGTATTAACGTGCTGGATTACCCATGATGTAACAGCTTGCAGAAAAGCAGCTGCTCATGGTTTTGTTCGTCATAGTTATTACACGCAACATACCAAAACAGCAAGGCTACTTTTTAAGCCCTTTATAAGCACCCAGAGCGTCATATGTTCCAGGGATTAACCAGAATATGTTCCGATCAACTTGCTCATTCTGATACCGACAAAACACAGTCCCACTGATTACACCTCGGTAAAATCTAGCGTCGTGACAGACAGCTGCAAAACAATGCAGGCAAATAACATAACCCACTCGTTGTAGCACATCTACACTTAACTGAGCGATCATGTACCTAAATGTTTCTTCCCGACCAATGAAAAGCATAAGGCTGTCCAATTTTTGAGACGTACCCGGAAATATAGATGTTAATATCAAGTGTCGGTCGGCTGGTTTTGAGTTCTGTCCGGCGCAAACACGCGGAGCATGGAAGTGGTTGGCTTACCCCAAAAGTGGCTATCCAAACGCTGTTTTTAGTGGAAACAAGTGTGAAGTAAGTACCTCGTAAAACTAACATTACAATTTCTAACACCCTTCTTCCTTTAAGCCCGAACTAATATTTATATTAATACAAACAACAACAATAACAAGGCATGTGGCTGATGCCGTCTAAAAATGCAGCCATCAAATTATTATAAAATACACGCAAAATATTTCGGCGTTTCCAGTGTTAAATGACAATAAAATCGAACTCAGTATATCTCACAAGTTTATTAGGCGAAGAGTGCAAATGAAGCAGCCCTTAAATAGGCCTAAACCATTTTCTGTATACTCCTGTGATTTTCTCCATCATAGTCACAACATATAAGTCTTGCCAAGACCAGGTTTCACAATTTTACATAAAACAAACAAATGTACACATATTTAAATTTCGTCTTTTTTTTTCATATGGAAATGGAAAGGTAGATGATTCTGATTAAAAACAGCAACCATTAACTGGAAATAACTTGTCTGTAAGTTCGTCATGAATAATTTTCACTGGCAATTATTGTTCCCACGGATTTGAAATTCAAGGTATTCTGGGAAGAATAGTGATATTCTGTAGGTTAATAGTTTATTTGATGATCTGTACAAGAGATGTGGTGGTGCACTGCGATTCCTCTGCACTTTTTTCCTAACCTAACCGTTTCGTAGCGTCTTGTGTGATCATATATTTTGTCTTTATGACAGTTAACATGTGTATAATTGTTACAGTTCATTTCCTGTGGTTGTCATGAATGTATTTTCTTACACGCATAATTCTTTTTTCCTTTCTTCCTTCCTTCCTTCCTTCTTTCCTTCCTTCCTACCCTCAATCTTTCTACAGGTCTATAAGAAAATAAATTAGTGGGCAGTACCGTTTGTTGTGTGGACAGAGTGAAGTGTACGAGTAAGCACTGCAATACCACAGCATCAAGTTAAGTAAGTAACAATCACTTAAACTCAACACGAGGCGAAATTTCTATTTCACTGTGGGTCACACATATTTTAAATTTGTTTTTATCTGTTGGTAGCCGGGATAGCGTAGCTGGTATAATGACTTGGCTACGGACTGAATGAATGGGGAGTCGTAGTTTGATTCCCGGCAGAAGCAGGAAATTTCTCTCTTCCCCAAAATATCCACACCGGTCCAACCAGCCTCGCAGTCAGGGATTACAGTGGGTAAAGCAACCGAGGTCTGAAACTCATCCCTTACCTCTTATCTAGCGCAGACATTAAGAATACGTGGAGCTAATCTTCCATGCCCCCATACGCCCTAATGACTTTTACAGGGACAACTTTACCTACACTTCTATTGTGTGCTCTTATATACGTGCCTTTCTCATTATTCTTGGCGTTTTTCGCTAAAGATTTCAAATGTTGCAAAGGCAAGCAAAAATGGACAACCACCCTATAGTTATACTTGAGTGGCAATATCACTTCGCGAATTACATCTACAAATCGTGTGAAACTCCTTCAGATAAATGCTAATGATCTTGATGAGTATTTGAAATGCTTTACTTTTTAAATCACTTTCATGCACCCCTAATCATTTCGTGTGAAAACGGAAAAGATTAGTTACAAATGCTTTTATTTGACTGAACTACCTTCGTAGAATAGATGTATTCTTCACAAGCTAATACTTCCTCGCCTAGTCAACGACTTCCCTTCATTCTATGGAAAACGTAAGTTCATACACGTGTTCACTACAGCCCGATCACCCTGTCATATTCATCAATCCTGACCCAGATGTAGGCATTTCACTTTCTACCATCCTACTTCTGTCACGTCCATACTAATATATCCTCCCATCTATGCATAGGTCTTGAAGGTTGTCTGTTTCCTGCAGCTTTTCCCACCAAACCCCTGTATGTATTTTTCTTGTTCCCCATACATACCACACCCCCCACCCAACTCATCCTTGATGTATCACCCGAACAATATCTGGTGACGACTATAAATCAGTATCCAATTTCTAACAGCCTCTCGTTAGTTCCTCCGTCTTAGGTCCAAATATTTTCCTCAAAAATCCTGTTTTCTAACACCCTCAGCCTATGCTTTTCCCCTAATATGAGACACCAAATTCCAAACCCATATAAAAATAAATTGAAATTTCTCAATATTACAGTCTTTATATTGTTCAATAGCGAAAGGGAAGACAAAAGATTCTGGATCAAATAGTAACAAGCATTCTTCGAACTTATCCTGCTCGTAATTTATCCATACGTGCAATTTTTATCTGTTAGTGTTTCCCAAGTAATTGAACTTCGTCATATTTTCAAAGAATTTATTGACCATCGTTATGTTGCGACTTTGACCTGCAGTCTGGACACGAGATAGGAACACATATGCAGCTTTCTTTGTATTCACCACAGAACAGCCTCTTTACTAGCGACTAATACAGCTATGTACAGCTGTGATTTTCTATAAAGTACGTACGTTTTTGTCCCATAAATTAACTCAATCTGCTTACGACAGAAGATGGTGTGTCTCATTCAAGTTCAATCCCTTCACATATCTTCGGACCTACCTATGGCATATTCTACGACAAACTTGAAAAGGAATGGCGATAAAGCATTTCCTTTTTTCACAACATTCTTCACATAAAATATATCAGACCAATATTTTACTAACCGGTCTTTGTACAGGTGTCATTGAAAAGCATTTTCATTAAACTAACAATTTGCATGTGTCTATAAAACTCACCACTTGGAAGACCAAAGCATAAATCGGAGGATACCTTTAAAGCAGAGCTTCATGAGGTTGGATGGGGGGCATGAAATGGATTGATCTGGCTCACAATAGGGACAGGTGACGGACCGTTGAATGTGGTAATGAGCCTTCAGGTACCATAAAATGCGGGAAATTTCTTGACTACCTGAGGACCTGTAAGATTCTCAAGATCTCTGATCTACACAGTTAGTTAGTTAGTTAGTTAGTTTGTTTGTTTGTTTGTCTGTCAGTCAATTAGCTACTCAGTCAGTCTGTCAATTGATTATCTAGTCATTTAGTTCTATCAAAATCAATGAGAAATTTATACAAAAGTTCCCTCCTAACTGATTCACATTCTCTCTCGAAGTCTACATACATGTGATGTACCGTCGCATTTCCTTCCCACTTTTTCAAGCAGGCAATTCGACGAATATAGAATATATATTCAGCAGCTGGTCTATTATTTCGAAGTTCACACTGATAATCTCCATTACGTTTATATAAGACTGGTACTGACGAAAATTAAATTCGACTGCGAATTTTCAGATTAGAAACTAATTCAAAATATTATGGCAAACGGGTCGCTATTTTCAGATAAGGAATACGTAGATGAACAAACACGATCTGGAAATTGTGCATTCATGTTAGAAAGTTCATACACAAAAAGCATGAGTTCTAATAATTTAAGAAAAATGAGCAATCAAATAAAAGGACACAAGAAATTGGAAATACAGTAGTTTAGCCACTTTGTTCTTGTATCCACATTTTTAGGATAAAATTAAACCAACTTTAACAAGCCCTAATTTTCTTACCAAACATCAGATTTTAATAACATAACTGACGTGCAGTCTTATAGCGTGTCATAATTGTTGAATGGGAATTTACGACATTTTAAAAAGGCTTCGTATGATTAGGTCTACCACTATTATGTTAAGTTAACTTATTTTTAATCTAAAGAACTACTTTAAACTTCGCTCAGAAGTTCAGACTGGCAAAAAGCTAATTTTAAGAAAAATTCAAACTACATGTTAAAAACTTGCTTAGTAATAATTATTTATATCAAATTCGTCAATATTAATGCTACATTAAATTTCAATGCAGAACTGCTGGCACCTGCAATTAATTAAATGCATTACAAGAAAGAATTAAGTAGAACATTACCTTCACTGTAGGATGCAAGAGGGCAATTAATTTAAATAATTATTACATTTTGAAACAATATTAAAATTATGGCAATGACAAATATTGTATAACTCTAGTAATGCAAGAGGAAATCATGATTCTCTTATTCCATATAACAGACACAAATATTTGAGCTATGATTTTGTTTCCTACATCTGCGTACTGAGACATTCATAATACTATATTCGTTTAACTGATTAAACACGACCATGAACTTCAGTTGGAAGTACGAATACAAAGTACATAAACAGCGCCACGCTTTTCTACTAAGGTAGACAACATAGTTTATTTACAGAAATTTGTTGCTTTCTTTATTTTATAAAACTGAGCAATATTCCAACTGTCATACACATATATATATATATATACATAACAAAAATAATTGATTATGTAGCAAATCTTATAACTCCATTGAATTTACAAAATGAACTATATACAAAAAAATGGCACTGTACACATAGGCATCGAAACATCAACAATCGTACTTGGTTACGTAGGTACAAAGAGAAAGGTTTCATTAAAAAGAGAATGACCATATCATGAGTGTTTGAACGTCAGTGATATTTAACTGAAGTATAATGTGGCAGTAAACTTCGGACACCAAATAAAGATGCATGTCACATTCAGAAATGTCTCTGTTATTCCACGTGTTCTACTCCAGCATTGAAGTCTCTTTCCGTTTTGCTTCTCCTCATAGATATACTTTCAACTGCACCAACAACGTGACCCTTAATTTATCTATACGCCTAACTTTAATGTAACCAGCTTATGAGCAATTATATATCACTTTAATCAATATGATTTTAATAATTAATTATTTTTATTTAAATTCCATTGATCGACGTGATGCACACAGTTCACATACCCAGCTGAGGTAATTTTTGAGGACGACTTCTGTTTTAGTCCTGAGAATATTCAGTCAAACGTCACACGTGTCTCATCAAGTCACTGGAGCAAGTCGTTCAAGGCAGTGATGTAAGTCTGAGCCATCTGCAGAGTTTCAAATTTTGACAACTGCCGGTCGTTCCCTAACGACGGAAGATGTGTGCGAAGACGATCAAAAGCTTTGTTTAAGTTCTGCATGCGGCGTCGTTCTCGAGCATTTGCGGCCAGGCGTCTCTTCTTCATAATCACTGGACTCACCAGTTTGTTGCTACAGCGTCGTTTCGTTTTATGTTGCTGTTTTGCATTTTCTTCTTGCTGCAGCTCATCGTGACACAATGACTCGTCGCCGCTGTCTTGCAGAAGACTGTCATCATCGAAATCATCGCAATTATCGTCCACCATATCATCTCCCGTACTACTAAAATCGTCAGTCTTATCTTTCAAACACACATTGTCTTTCTTTTCGTCAATGTCCTTCAACGTCCTTTCGTTGCTGTTTGACACCACAACACTTCTTCTGTTCTGTCCTTTACTCTTCTTAATATCTTTCGTGGCTTCAATTGCTGAAGGAAGCAGAGCAATATTGTTGACATTCTCGTCGATCGTCATGCGCTCGTAGGACTTGTAATCGAACACTTCGCTCAGATGGGAAGTGGCAGATCCCCTGAACGCGTAGTTCTGTAGAGGAGTGTACTGCTTAGCATTCTCGGTACCAAATTTGTGGAGCACGGACAAATGTGTTTGTTGGTCCATTATATCGGATGTCGGGCTAGCAGAACGGAAACTGTCAGGGCTCGGAGTGTGACAGCCGTCAGAGAGGTTGTCGAAACTTCTGTGATGCAGGCTAGAAGACGATGACGAATTCTTCAGAACTGTTGGTGATGATTTGGTTGGAGGGGAATGCGTCGCAGAATACGCAAAGGGCAAGGGCGAAGTCGACGTCAGTGATGTTGAAATAAAAGGAGAATTATCCGAACTCAGAAGGGGTGTAACATATGTCTGTGGAGGGTGGTGAAGAGGAGGAGATGGTGGTAACACTGCTGACTCTGCAGACGTTGTTACGAAATTCGATGCATCACTGTTGTCCTTATTACCACACAGATAAATATAACGAAACATATCGGTTGCGGCAGCCATCACAAAACAAAACAATTGCGACTTTTACCACTCTGTCCTCCAATGGATACTACAAACGAAAGAAAACTGGACTTACTTCCTTAAACGTCTGCGATTATCACGGTGTAAGTAGTTTAAGTGAGACATAATTACTCCAAATACACTTATGTCCAATTATGAGCCGTATGTTAGAAGTAACAATAACACACACTGTAAACACAACTGTCAGTCGAAAAGTTCACCACGTGGTTCCAAGAAGCAGTTCACAACTCGCCGCAACGTAAACCCAATGCCGGCCAACACGACACTAAACCCAAAAGCAACCTGTAATAGCATTTTATACCACCTTGGTGTATTTCTTCTACTATATCCCGCATGGAAGCACACAATCTCTCCCCCTCCATTCGCCCAGTTTTCAGCCCTCTGGGGCCCTTACAACAGCGCGTGCCTTCCAACCAATTAAAACAGGCCGCCACGGTCACGTGACCAGGAGTAACGGCGAGGGGGATGGGGGGGCGCCCATGGCTACAACGACTACTAGAATGAAATTTGTGAGCGACCGGAAAAGGAGAGAGAAAGGAGGAGCTTCCTACCTGTTGTGTGTGTGTGTGTTTTGTACTTGTGGTTACGGCAGGTACCCGACAACCAGAACTGACGCCCTTGACTAGCGCATTGCATTGCGGAATCAGCAGTCGCAACACACGCAAATGTGTTTGGAGCGTTTGACAAGAACACTATTGTCGACAGTCAATGGTCCCGGGGTTTATACCTGCTTCATTATTTACATTTTCAGTAACCTCGCCAGCAGGTATGAGAATTCTAAGTAGTAATTCAGCGACCATGTTATGAATTATTAACAAAAACAGGAAAAATTACATACGCACGTAAGTCTCCATCTTGTTTTAAAACTTCGAAATATCTTAGTCAACTTTCTTTAATATTCATTAACTATCCGACAAACTTCGATATAAGTTACAACAACCCCATCCTAACGCCAGACTTTTTGTACGTAATTACGCGCATATTTTAGGAAATTTTCTACGTATAGCAAAGAGCTTCTTTCGCCTTTATTTTCATAATTCGTGGCACGTACAGAATTAAGAAACTACATTCTTAAAACCAGAACACAATGCAGAAACTTACAAATGCGGCATCTGAAGAACAGCGAATATATACTGCATCTTAGGCGATGAGGTGTCCTGATCAGTGAACCTATCGTTATCGTGTAGCACGCAATTCCTAATAGCCAGTTTGTAGTTCTGGGTCATTTCTGTCTGTAAAGGAAGAAGCTAAATATAGCACAACTGAGAATATGAAAAGACTTATGAAAAAAAGAGAGTTCTAAAGAAGACTGCAAAGTGAGAATCTTCAAGATTCGTAACCCTTGTCAAAAGTATTATTAGAATGATCAAAATAAGCAGGATGAGATCAGGTTCGATTACCGACAGAGGCAAGAAGATCTTCTCTTCTCTAAAGCGCCCAGACCGGTTTTGGGTCTCACACAGTCTTCTACTCAAAGAGCACATGGCGTTAAACCGCCATAGCGTGACGCTAACCATTCGCCTCCCCTAGAGCCGCTGTTACGAAACAATGGAACCGTACACCCACTCCCCCATACGCCTCTTTGACATGAACAGGGACTTTTCACCGTTATGTTCACCTAAATTAATAACACATTGTATTGCACAAGAATTAAATTTCTAGCTAATTACATAGGCAATTGATACTCTTCGGTATATTGCACCGTTTGTTCGCCGAAAATCTATTATCAAATCTCCAATTGGAAAGTATAACTGAAAATAGAAAACGGACGAGTTGTAAGGGAATGTTAAGACAAGATATCGCGTTTGTTGTAAAACTACACAAAACCTATAATTTTCCTGTTGGTTTCGGCGAGTTAAAGATAAACGGACAGCTCACATCAGCATCACGAATTTCCAATAGCAACCACCAGTTGGGTCCGTAAATGTTGACGGCCTCGTGCCTTTAAGAACGTAATGCACAGTAACTGCAATTTATGTTTCCAGCATGGGAGATCTCAGCCACTATACTAAAACAGTACAAAACACGTCAATATCAATATCAATTAGACATCCACAGGTATCCCATCATTACAAGTCGACACCGCGTCTAAAAGGTAAACAGGCCAAAAGAACGAATAAAAGTAACATATTGTAATACATATTGCAAAGTAACATTTCTCTTTCATTCGGCTTACTTTATTACACTGCACTGTATATGGAAGATATTTACTGGTGTCGGATATACCGCAAAACGATAAATAAAAATACAGAGGTTTGACAAGAAGTCAGCGGTGGCCTAACTGCACATATGTCTATTACCTCGTCACATCTCTTGCAGAGACTGGGAAAAACCAGGAAAGTAGTCATTCTTCATTCCAAGTATTCATTCACCAACACTAGTCCCATGAGCCAACCCATCCGCCCGTTCCTCCCTTCCGGAATTGCTAGAAATTTTCTTAGCGTAACGGTCTTGAAATCTGGGAGCCTCAATCTCCTGGAACCCTCAGGCCTGTAATGGGATTTCTTTTACCTTATTATCCCATTTATTTCTATATTTAGCCTGTCTTGTGTAATCTATTTAAAAATATACTTCTGAATGTGCTCTTCTTCACTGCGTCCATATATTCCAACTAGTTCAGTAATCCTAGACCTTACCACTCACGTTTGCGCCGCCGACAAAATCACTAATATTTAAGTCGCGAAATGACGGTCCTACGACGGATCTGAAGCATGACATCAGGCAGTGCAAAAGCACTCTGGCTCATTCGCTCTGTTTTGACCTCTAGATTTTCAGTTCTTCTGATGTTCTGTTATAACACAAAACTGAAAGCTTCCGGACCATCTCTGCTACTACTAACCTTTTACCCAATACTGTCAACTGGACTTGCAACTGGTTACGGCGCCACTGCAGGGCGGTTACGGACCACCATCCTGATCTAGCGGCCAGTGATTTCCATCGCTTTGGGTTCTCCTAAGAAGCACCTGGCTGACAAGCGATGTGCAACAGATGCCAACGTGAAATAAGCAGGCACCTCTTGGCTAAAGATACTTGACGCCTATTTTTTCTACACCGGGATAAAACCCTTGGTGCCACCGCGGGCTAAATGACGATGTGTCAATGATGTGTGCCATCTGCTAAGTCATGTAACACGTAGGCCTATACGTCGAAGTCAGAATAAAGTTATCGTGATCACAGCACCTGTTACCTTATTCTTTGTTTTGATGCCTTTGTGTATAGATGTTTCTTGAAACATGAGATATGGCATTCGGATTATTTAAGACAACTAAACAGCACGTGGTGACGGAGTTGGGTGAGGTTCTGCGCTACAAGCCGGAAGGTCGCGGTTTCGATTCCAGGTGGTGTTACTGGAATCATTGACATAATACTTCTGGCCGCACTGCGACCCTCACGTCGAATGAGCTTCTAATAGACATGAGTATCCCGAACATTTCCTGGGGGGGTTAAGGTGGCCGGTGCTCAGGGCCAACAACATAACTACCTTCGTGTGCCGAATGCCTTGAAATGTGGGAACCTCAACCTCCTGGAAACCTCTGGGTCTGTCCAGGCCTGCATAGGGATTGCTTTACATTTAAACAGCTCTATCGATTCCTGTTATGAAGCTGTGTGAGATCTTTACGATATGTTCAAGCAACTGCCACTTTTCTGTTTTGTGTCTGACACACTTCAGTTACAATTTTTTGTTACCTTCGTGAGTTAATCCTGATTATGTACTGAAATGAGTCTATCTTCATATCATTTTTGGAGAAGAGTCACTTAAAGAGTCAATAAAAGTTGATTATCATGGCCGATGAGAATATAGGGTAATTAATTAGCACTAAATAACAAACACCAATGTAACTAAGCACCAACACAGGAAGGCCTCTCGATCTGATAATAAAGCTCGAAACATTATAGTTCTGCACGCCATGAGAAGGTAAGTTGCCAGCTTCACGATCCGTTTGCTTTATTCCCAGAGGCTATGTATGTCTCACAGCCATTTCTGACGGGCAAGGTGTGCCTCCGAGCTATTCTGGACGTCGTATACCAGTAAAAAGTGTTTGTCTTGCAGATAATCGGGTCTCCGATGTCCTGCCCATTGTCAGTAATTTTGCTCTCCAAAGGAATCCGACCAGCATAAAAAAAGTGTAGTGTAAGAACTGGTCTAAGCGTGACTTCAATGAGAAGCGAGAAACTGCTGTGTGGGACTGGTAGATGGTACATAAAAGAGAAATTCCCTAGAGCAAGTAATTGCTACAAAAATAATGGTCTTCCAGCATGTGACGCTAGACAAAATTATACGTATCAACGTTTCGCAGGAACCTGCTGCCTCCATCTTCAGTATTTTACACTAAACATGGGGAGGGAGTGGTTCTTCCGAAATGTTGTCAGCAAACTACACGGCTTTACGTCCCAGAACACTGAAATAACATCTACTCTCAAGAGAACCTCAAATCTCAGATGCATAACAAAATTACATTTACTGCTCTACTTGTACATCTAGGCCTATAAAAACTGATTTAATTATTAAGCTGTCATTCTGTATGAAGAGAATATTCAATTAAACGTTTGAATACTTTCTACCCAACAATAATCGATTGATTATCTGCCCTTCCTCTGCCTCTTGCCCCTTCTATTATTGTTCTGTTTTTCTCAAGCCGCTTTTTCTCTTCCAAACCGCAATACCATCTGGCACACTTTGAGGCCCGTCTAGACTTTCAGACAGCCCAACAGACGGCATGAACACTCGGGTAGTAATGACCACCACACAATGTAATTAAGCTCACAGCGTTGTCCCACCAGATAGTTTCGTGTATGCGTTGTGCTCAAAAAATGCTTAAACTGAACAGTGTCTTGGTTATTTAGGAGTGGTATGTTTCTTCCTTTATTTAGCGACTTTATATCAACTGCAAACGGTGAAGGGGTAGCAAATGTATTTGCTTACTGTCAGTTTACATAAAGAACCTGTCAGCAACTCACAACGCGCTTCTATAGCCCAGAAAGATCCGACGACAGTGGATGAGGTGTGGATGTGGTCGTGGCCTAACTTGAGGTACTATCCTGAAATACGTATATAGAAAGGGTCCAAGAAAACCGACGAAACGTGTGTCAGTATATTGTCAAGAGTCCGACTGGTTTCCGAAACTGGCACGTTCCGACAAGAAGTCCAAAGTTTTATTATCTGCGAAAGCTTCCTTCGTTCGGTATGCTAACGTTAGTGGCTAAGAGCTGGACGGCGTGAATTCTATTTTAAACAAAGACACAGACGTTTCATATCACAGAAGTATCTGAAAACTGAATATGGCCGTCCACCGCAGTCAAATTTTCGGATGCAGAATTTACTTAACAGCAGTCTCCACATTTCTGTACGCATTCACGGTGTGGTACTTAAGAATGACGGAACTGACCTTTACCGTTTTGTCACCTGTATAGTTCTGTGTATAAAACGTCAATTGAAACGATGACTTCGCATGGTGGACTACGTGGCACTAGCACTGACAAAGACAGAAGGAAAAAAAACAGGAAAAACATATCAGACAGGTTAGCCAGTGGCAAGTCTCGAACACGAAGCACACGTGGTAGCCACTAGTTTGTAATACTAGGTTGAACATTAGATGGGCTACTACTGGCTAAAACAAACAACATATCAAAATGGATAAATTTCTGTTTTCGTTATCAGGTTATTACAATGAAACCTCAACAAGCCATCTCTCCCGTGAAATTCTTCATTCTTGACGTACGATTCACATTTTGATGGGTTTAAATGAGCTAATGATAGGAAACTTTCTCTCACAAATAGCAGAAGGTCTGCTGGTGAGTTGGCTGGGCTGTCGTTTTGTAACGGGGTTTAAGGAAGACTAGTACTGGACTGTGCAAGGAACAGATCATTTGGAAGATGTAGATGTAGACAGAAGGAAAATACTAAAATGGGTGTTTGACAAAAAAGATGGGAGGATATGGACTGAATTCATCTGACATAGGATATGTAAACTTGAACACTGACATAAGATATGTAAACTTGAACATGATATGAATGGGTTCCACAAACGAAAGGTAAATTGAGCGACTGGCTGAGCGACTATGAAGCTTCTAGAGAGGGGATCTGCTTCAGGAGTGACAGCCACGAGCACATACGTGTAAGTCATGTCCTGATGCATCGTTAGCGCCCTTATTTTACATTCTGGATTTGTGCAACGGGATTCCAAAGTCAGAGGATTTAAGTCTTCTTTCTTTGCCCCTTTAATTGAATTTTCGGGGCGTAGGGCCTATTTTAAAAGAGACACAGTAGTTTCCGTCCTGTTTCGTACGATTTATTATTATTATTATTATTGTTATTATACATGCGACGGAGGAGGATAAAGATTGTAGTGTGCAGGCTGCTGGGAAGTTTAAAAATTCATAGTACAAATGTTTATTGACGTACAGTGACTTCTCCGAACCCCTGAGGGATCCCAGATGAAGATTGCAGTGATTGCTAATCGAATACAGATGTACTTGTATGTCCTATATGGATTAGATCTGTTGTCGCAGCATGATATGCAGACGCTTCAAAGAAAATCATTACACACTGCCTTACTGGAGGGTATAAACTCTAAAATATGTTTGGGTTGCCTTCACTCAAGGAAACTAATTCCTTTAATTGTGGGCAGCATTACTTCGTCCAATAATACGACTGTCTGGGAGGTTTCAATTACTTACTGTTATGGCTATATGTGCTGGGTTTATGCTACCTAAGTACTGGTAACGTACAGTCTACTGCATTGGTTAGCTCTTGTTATTGTCACTAAATTAAATAGGCCTACTAAGAGAAAATATGGCACGCAGCTCTCTAACGGCGAGACTACAGCCAAGTTCCAAACATTCGTATGCATCAAAAACACCTCACACGTTTGACAATATTCAAATTAAAATTAGTATAATTAATCAACAATTTGCACAATCCTTTCAAAGTATTTGTAAAGCAAGCAAGAGAAGTTCTTATGGTAGTTAATTTGGAGGTAGTAGGGTAACTGTAGTGTAATTTCAATTGTTGGAGATGAAGATGAGGTTGCCTTGATCCCAACGGTGAAGACAACAAGACAAACTATGTAGTAGCTTCACTAGGTTTGGGTGAAGATTAGGTTACCTTGGTGCTACAGTTGAACGAAACAAGAGGCATTTAATGAAGCTTCACTCTTTTTAGACCAAGGTTAACAATGATGCATGTTAGCGCGAAATGTTGTCTGAAATACTACAATTTTTGGAACAGAGTAAAGAATTTGACAATAGTTAGCGCAATACAACACTGAGAGTGCAAGATTTGACAAAAGGCTTGATTATTTTTATGTAACTGGTAAATGTGATGAGCCTCAGTCTGTACAATGTTTATTCATAAATATTTGTTATGGAATAGAAAACAAGACTACAATGACACATTTCCTATTTTAATAAGTGATCGACTTAACAGATCCCTTCGAAAGTCGAAAGTGATCCTTTAGTTTTACCATAAATATCAATAAGGGTATTATTGAAATATTTTACTTTTTATTGCTAATATATTGGATTAAAAAGTCTTAAAATACCCATGTCAATAGATTGACTGCAATATTTTTGGATAAGGTCAAAAAAGCATTTAAATAACTACCCAGTGAGACTTCAGACACACAATGCTCGTTATAGTGAAATACAGTCCTTGAAGGAACTGCGGTACCAATGCTTTAATACAAAAATTGCTGAGTTTTTCTCACACGTTTAATTGATATGATTCCCTTCATTTTAAATATAAACAGCTCCCCCCCCTCCCCCCCTACATTCTATCTTCTCCACCCTCATACCCCTTACCTTAACAACACATAAAAACAAACCATCAAAAAAACAAC
>Ga0123357_10001576_pt1 | contig 24363 bp, 21 predicted proteins | sample TergutEmb28metaG_FD_89873 | JGI IMG/M metagenome (GOLD analysis project Ga0123357, IMG submission 89873) | Embiratermes neotenicus P4 segment gut microbial communities from Petit-Saut dam, French Guiana - Emb289 P4 | ecosystem: Host-associated > Arthropoda: Insects > Digestive system > Gut ...
TCGGTGATAGCCGTTCGCTGGTTGACGCTGTACGAATTTGCGCTATAATAATTAGCATATAGCTCGGCAACAAAGGAATAAAGCATTGCCTGCTCCACCGTGTTTTTATCCGATTGAATCCATTGTTCCAATCCGGCAATTTTTTCAGGCAGTTTGTCCTGATCGATAGCCGTTTCGTATTTAAGTTGATAAATCAGCGTCTTGATCAATTCGGGACTGTTCCCGTCTTTGATTGCGTCCTGCTGGATTTGATTGACTGTTTCCAAGGCTGACTGGGGAAGCGATTGCTTTTCCAACTCATCCACTTTGCTCCATTTTTCATCGTTCATACGCACTGATGTTGTTTGAGTTTGAGCTGTTGATATATACACAAAAAAACATGCTGTTACTATCAAAAAATACGTCTTCATAATATGTCGATATTTTTTTATTAAAATTAAGATGCTAAGATAAGGAAAAAAATGGAAAAGAGAAAGAAAATTATGCATAATTTTATATGAGCGAAAAAATTTCCTGTCGTGCCATCTGGAAATTGACTTTCAAATGAGCCAGTCAATTTGACAAGATAATAAGATTTGTTTTTGTCGATTTCGGAAATAGTATTATTTTTGTATTTGGAAAATATATTAAAGCAGCAACAAGTGAACGAGAAATCAACATATTGGATTGAAATAGCCGATTACGATTTGGAAACAGCAAAAGCAATGCTTCTATCAAAGCGTTACTTGTATGTTGGATTTATGTGTCATCAGGTGATTGAGAAAATTATTAAAGCATATTACTGTTCGGTAAAGGAAGATATTCCGCCTTACTCTCACAATTTGAAAAGTTTGGCAGAAAAATGTGAACTATTGCCACTCTTTTCCGATGAACAACTTGATTTTATGGAAGAATTACTTCCCATGAATATTGAGGCAAGGTACCCGACTCACAAAGAGAAAATGTTCAAATTACTTTCGCATCAAAAGTGCGAGGAAATTATCAAGCAAACAGAAGTATTATGTCAATGGATAAAACAACAGCTTTAGCACATGCAAAATGTTATGCAGGGCTTGTTTGCAAGGAGGTATCACCTTGCAGAGTTTTTTTGTTTGGCTCGTTGGCAAACGGTAATTTCAATGAGCATAGCGATATTGACATTGCTGTAGTCAAAGATTTTTTAGATGATAACTATTGGGAATTAACTAAAAAACTTAATCGTCTTACTCGCAATATAGACAATCGTATCGAACCTGTTCTGCTGCAACCTCGAGACAATCAAAGCGGATTTTTATCAACCATTTTGAAGTCTGGAATGGAGTTGTAAATTTGGAAACTTGAATAATTAGGCAGTTAAATTGTTTACTACCCTCTCTCACAAAAACACATCATGCAACACCTCCAGCGATTTTATCTCCGGAAAATCGCTCAGATGCAACCGGTAATAATCTAAAATCCGGTGAATAACCGTTTGACGTTCGCGTGCCGAAAACCGGAATGCCGGCATGTTTTCGTACGACATTCGCAGGAGATTGTAGAAAACGGCGCTCTCGTCCGGAGGTAAAAAATTAATGTGCACCGGCTGATTCCGGGTGAAAATACCGTTCCGCATATCAAAAATCATACCTTTTTGATAGTTTGAAGCGTCGGGATAAAATCCCAACAAACGGCTAAGGCGAATCATAAATACCAAATGAAAATTTGCGGGAGAAACATCGGTCAGCTCCAACACCTGCACAGACTGCAAAAGAAAATCGAAAAGCGCCCGGTTGGTTTGCTCTTCACGGACGACTTTCCCTATCAACTCTGCCAGAAAAATGCCCAAAGCGCTTTTCACGGGGTCGGTCAAAAGAGCAATTAAAGGAATATGAATTTTGACTTCCCTGATGCGTTGAATGCTTCTCAAATTTTGATGCTCAACTTCCAAATCCAAGATTGCCAAAGGGTGAAACAAAGCGCGGGGAACTTTGGACTTCCGGCTTTTCGATTGCGCAGTCAGGTAAGATACCCGCCCAAATTCTTCGGTATAAATCAACGTAATGGCATACATGTCATTATAAGGCAAACTATTCAACACTATTCCCCGCGTTTTGTACAACATACATTCCAAGTTATAAAAAAGAAAAAGCGCGAATTATTTTGTTAATCCAAAAAAAAGCGCTATATTTGCACCCGCAAAATAAAAACCGGTCCATTCGTCTATCGGTTAGGACGCAAGATTTTCATTCTTGAAAGAGGGGTTCAATTCCCCTATGGACTACAAAAATAATAAAAAAAACAGTTAAAAACAAATAGTTTACAAAAATGGCAAATCATAAGTCAGCTGTAAAAAGAATCCGGCAAACGTTAACAAGGAGATTACGCAATCGGTATTATGCAAAAACAGCAAGAAACGCTGTGAGAAAACTCCGCGCAACTACCGATAAGACAGAAGGCGCTGAACTTTACAAAAAAGTCAGCTCGATGTTGGATAGATTGGCAAAGAAAAATGTTATCCACAAGAACAAAGCAGGTAATTTGAAATCCAAATTGGCTTTGCACGTTAATAAATTGAACTGAAAGTTTTTTTCATAATACAAAAGGTGGAAAAGCCGGTCTTTTATTTGATTCGGCTTTTTTTATTTGTATTTTTTTGTTACCTTTGTAGTTCATACATAAACGAAATTAAGACCAAATTAAATAATGAGCGAAGAAACGAAAAATGGCGCTAACGGCTATTCGGCAGACAGTATCCAGGTGCTGGAAGGATTGGAAGCGGTAAGAAAGCGCCCTGCCATGTATATCGGCGACATCAGTGAAAAAGGTTTACATCATTTAGTATATGAAGTAGTTGACAACTCAATTGACGAGGCGCTGGCTGGCTATTGTAAAAATATCGAAGTCTTTATCAATGAAGATGGCTCTGTCACGGTAAAAGACGACGGACGCGGAATCCCTGTTGATTTTCACGAAAAAGAACAAAAATCGGCTTTGGAAGTCGTTTTGACTTTATTGCATGCCGGAGGAAAATTTGATAAAGATTCCTATAAAGTTTCCGGAGGACTGCACGGCGTTGGCGTATCGTGCGTGAACGCCCTCTCTACCTACCTGAAAGCGGAAGTTCATTTAGACGGAAAAATACATATTCAAGAGTTTTCCTGTGGAAAGCCAATCACCGAAGTTCGTGTTGTCGGCGAAACTTCGTATCGCGGAACCATTATTACATTCAAACCCGACGCTTCTATTTTTATTGTCACCGAATATAAATACGAAATTTTGTCGAAACGCCTGCGGGAATTGGCTTACCTGAATGCCGGCGTTCGTTTGGAATTGACGGATAGACGAGTAGTTAAAGACGACGGAACTTTCAAGCGCGAAACTTTTTATTCGGAAGATGGATTAAAAGAATTTGTAAAATATATCGACGCCAATAAAGAACCGCTGATTCCGAACATTATACATATCATTACCGAAAAACAGGGCGTTCCGGTCGAAGTCGCCATGACTTACAATACGTCTTATAACGAAAATCTGTATTCGTATGTAAACAACATCAATACGATTGAAGGCGGTACGCATCTGGCAGGTTTCCGGCGCGGATTGACGCGAACGTTGAAAAAATACGCCGAAGAATCGAAAATGCTGGAAAAAGTAAAAGTAGAAATTAATGGCGACGATTTCAGGGAAGGACTGACCGCCGTGATTTCCATTAAGGTACAGGAACCGCAATTTGAAGGACAGACAAAAACAAAATTAGGAAATAACGAAGTGATGGGCGCTGTGGAAGTAGCTGTCAGCGAGGCGCTCGGTAACTTTTTGGAAGAACATCCGAAAGAAGCCAGAATCATTGTAGAAAAAGTTATTCTCGCGGCAACCGCCCGTCATGCCGCCCGGAAAGCGCGCGAAATGGTTCAACGGAAATCGCCGCTGTCGGGTGGGGGATTACCCGGAAAATTATCTGACTGCTCGGACAAAGACCCTGCGCGTTGTGAAATATTCCTCGTTGAGGGGGATTCTGCAGGCGGAACAGCTAAACAAGGGCGCGACCGTCAATTTCAAGCGATTCTGCCTTTGCGTGGTAAAATTTTGAATGTAGAAAAAGCGATGCATCATAAAGTGCTTGAAAGCGAAGAAATTCGGAATATCTATACGGCTTTGGGCGTTAGTATCGGAACGGACGATGATTCAAAAGAATTGAATATTAGTAAATTACGTTACCACAAAGTAGTTATCATGACCGATGCCGACGTGGACGGAAGCCATATCGCCACCTTGATTCTTACTTTCTTTTTCCGGCACATGCGTCCGATGATTGAAAACGGCTATATTTATATTGCTACGCCTCCGTTGTATCTGATGAAAAGGGGTAAAAACGAAGAATACTGCTGGACCGACCAGCAACGGCAATCCTTCATCGACCGGTATGCCGAAGGAAACGAAAATCTGACTTCTACCCAACGCTACAAAGGTTTAGGGGAAATGAATGCGTCTCAACTTTGGGAAACAACGATGAATCCCGAAATGCGCACCCTGCGGCAGGTTTCCATCGAAAACGCAGCGGAAGCCGATAATGTATTTTCCATGCTGATGGGCGAAGATGTAGCCCCCCGCCGCGAGTTTATCGAAGAAAACGCTACTTACGCAAATATAGACGTATAACAAATGATTATTGGCTTATCGGTCAATCATAAAGAAGATACGTCGCGTATTGCCGACGCTTATGTGGAGGCAGTTCTTAAAGCAGGTGGAACGCCGGTCTTGATTCCACTCATGACCGATGAAACGGCGCTTGAAGCAATTGTTTCGCGAATCGACGGCTTAATTCTTTCCGGAGGGTGCGATATAAATCCGCAATTATTTGGAGAAGAACATCATCCGACAGTAGAAACATGCGACTCGGAACGCGACCGCTACGAAATGGCTTTGCTGAAACAGGCTGTTGAACGTCAACTCCCCATTCTTGGAATTTGCAGAGGTAACCAACTGATTAATGTCGCTTTCGGAGGAAGTTTGATTCAGGATATTCCGTCGCAGGTTACAGAATCAACTGTCAATCACAATCAGGAAGAAGCCCGTGAAATTGCCACGCATTCCATAAAAATAAAACCGGAATCGCGACTTCATCAAATTACCCGTTCGAGACAGATTATGGTCAATTCATTTCACCATCAAGCTGTTAAAGCCGTAGCTCCCGGATTTGAAGCGGTTGCATGGGCGGACGATGGCGTGATTGAAGCCATTGAATCGACCGAAGGGAAAGTTATTTTGGGCGTTCAGTGGCACCCTGAAAACGGAGCTGTCACCGGTGATTTGGTCATGCTTGATTTGTTCCGTCAGTTGGTGACCGAAGCGGCTATATTTGAAAAAGTCAAAACGCTGCATAAAAAAATCTACACCATTGATTCCCATTGCGATACGCCGCTATTTTTCAAATATGGCATCAATATCGGTAATGATAATTCAGTAATGAAAGTCAACCCCAAAGAATTGGACGCTGAAAATGAAGATGAAACAGTCGATTATTCGCTTAAAGTGGATATTCCCAAGATGAAGAAAGGCATGTTAGACGCCGCTTTTATGGTCGCGTATCTGCCACAGGGAGAACGAACGCCGGAAGCTTCTCAACAAGCGTTCGAAAAAGCTGTCAACATCATCAATCAGATAAAACGGCAAATTGAAAATAATTCGGCGGTTGTAGCCCAAGCCTGTACAGTGTCCGATTTAAAAAACAATAAAGAGGCAGGGAAGAAATCCATTTTTATTGGAGTTGAAAACGGATATGCTGTCGGGCAAGACATTAAGAATATCAAGCGTTTTGCCGAACTGGGCGTTAAATACATTACGCTGTCGCACAATGGAAACAATGATATTTGTGATTCCAACACCGGAAATGTAGAACACAACGGTCTCAGCGAATTTGGAAAAGAAGTAGTGAAAGAAATGAACCGGTGCGGAATCATGGTTGATATTTCTCATACTTCCGAAAAAACTTCTTTTGATGCGTTGGCAATCAGCCGGTATCCGGTAATTGCTTCTCATTCATCCGTTAAAGCGCTTTGCGACCATTCGCGGAATCTTTCCGACTCACTCATCAAAGCCATTGCAGATAAAGGCGGAGTCGTTCAGATTTGCGTTTATGATGGATTTTTGAAAAAGGAAGGACAGGCGTCGGTAAAAGATGTGGTTGACCATATTGATTATGTCGTTCAATTAGTGGGAATTGATTATGTTGGAATCGGTTCGGATTTCGATGGCGGCGGCGGCATCAATGGGCTGCAAACGGCTAATGAGTTTCCGCAAATCACGATGGAAATGATTCGCAGAGGATATTCCGACATGGATATTGCTAAAATCTGGGGGGAAAATTTGATGCGGGTGATGGAGGCGGTGGAAGTTGATTAAAAAATCAAATTAACGCTCATCGTATGGTTTAATCGTAACAATTTTATTGTCTCGAAGAATTACCAATTCGCTGTTTTTTGCCTTTTTCTCTGCAAGCAATTTTTCGTATGAGAGTTCAAGTCCTTTGAGGATTTTTTTCACTCGCAAGTCACTTTCCTTGTCTTTGACTATCATAATATTGTTTTAATAAATTGTATTTGTTATTATTTAAAATTGATATTCCTATTTTATTCATTTTTTTTGCAATAAGTTCGTGTACTCCTTCCGAGTTATCAAAAATCAAAACTTCATCGACTATCGGTAAATAAATATCAAACAAATTCCGGATTCCACTTAAATAGCGGCGTTCTATTACCATTGGATCTATATTATGTCCACCTTCCAATACTCGTTTTTGTACTCTTTTTTTTGCTAATTCAACCGTTTGCAACCAGAAAAACAATAAAATTACATTATACCCTTTTGCTTGCGCTTTTAAAATAGTATTTTTGTATGTTTTTGATGCTAAAGTAGTTTCAAATGCAAAAGTAGAATTTTCGTCTAACAAATGCTCAATTCTGTAAAGCATAATCTTACCTGCTTCAATAGCTGTTTTTTCAGGCTGAAACGGCGATAAGCCTTTGGCAATTTCATCAGCATTGACAAATTCGCGACAGTTTAATATCTCCGGCAAAATAGTAAAAGAAGCCGTTGTTTTTCCGGCTCCATTACAACCTGCAATAATGTATAGATTCATACTCATGCTACAAAAATACTACTTTATCGTGATATTTCACCAACCCATCCATCGGCTGCTGCATAATCCCACCTAATTTCATGCCGGATTCAAGAACTGCTTCTGTTAATATCTCCCTGTAATGATAAGCAATAGAGCCGATAAAATAAACCGGATAATGTTTATAATCGTATTGCATAACATTCCGTATAAGGAATGAACAAAAACTGTTGAATACCAGCGAGCGCAGGGCAGGTTCTTCAATATTTCGCAGCAGGAAAGGAGAAAGACTTGCCAAAAAACGATTCGGAAAGGGTTGCCGATAGACACGCTCAATAATCATACCGGGCGTCAAATCAAATTCCTGCAAGAATTTTTCTTTCATTCCTGCAGGTAATTGATTTTTCAGTAAGTCGCCCACCAGCAGTTTACCGAGTACAGCCCCGCTTCCTTCGTCGCCCAGAATAAAACCCAATGGCGATATGTTGCTTACAATTTTTTCCCCATCGTAGTAACAGGAATTAGAGCCGGTTCCCAGAATACAAACTATTCCCGGATTTCTTCCGCTCAATCCGCGGGCTGCCGCCAGCATATCGGAGTTTACTTCAATGGTTTCAACATCAAGGTATTTACCCAAAGCGCTTTGCATCATCTGGATTTTTTCGGGCAAACAGCCGGCGCCGTAAAAATACAAAGCATCAAATGTAGAAGCTTGTAATTGGGGCAACAACGACGACCGGATTTCCTCTCCGATTTCCTCTTCCGAAAGAAAATACGGATTGATTCCATGCGTCGTAATTCGTTGTATTTGCTTTCCTTGCGACACTATGCACCAATCGGTCTTTGTTGAACCGCCATCTGCGATTAAAATCATATTTTTAGATATATTTTCTTTTTATACAAAGTATAACCACAATATGAATATTCCGATCCGTATTCGAAAACTGAAGACACCAACGACACAAATTATTTTTGGCAGGTTCCCGTACTTTTTAATAGACCGTGATTATATTTTTTATCAGACCCGTTTTTCTTTGATACGAGCTTTCTTACCGGTAAGTTTGCGCAAATAGTACAATTTAGCGCGACGAACTTTACCTACTTTGTTGAGGACAATACTGTCGATAAACGGAGAGTTTAGCGGAAAGATACGTTCAACGCCAATGTTTTCTGACATTTTCCGGACGGTGAAACGTTTTTGGTCGCCGTGACCCGAAATTTTAATCACTACGCCCCTGTATTGTTGAATACGTTCTTTGTTTCCTTCTATGATGCGGTATGCCACCGTCACGGTGTCGCCGCTCTTGAATTTTGGAAATTCTTTTTCAACAGGATTAGCAAAAGCTTGTTCTGCTACTTTAATTAAATCCATGATTATCAGCCTTTAATATAGTTTAATAACTAAACGGAACATTCGCGAGCCACACTTTTCTCACCAGCGGTTGCGTAAAGCGGGGACAAAGGTACAATTTTTTTTTGAACTGTGCAACCGAATTTTTAATAAAAATCCTCAGCCATTGCCATTACCTCCGCAAATACCTGTTCATTGGAGAACCCTTGCATGTCAATTGATTTTGAGCGGCAGAAAGATACGCAGGTGCCGCAGCCCTGACACAATCCGGGATTGACGCGCGCAACGGTTTTTACCAATTCGCCTTTGCGATTTCTAATTTCTTCTCGCTCAATCGCTTGATACGGGCAGCAGGTTTCGCATAGAAAACACCCGATGCAAGTGGAAATGTCGTTCGTAGCAATTCGGTTGACTACGGCAATGGTCGGCTCGCGGGTCAGTTCGGCATTCGAGAATAAGCCGATCACTTTGGCTGCCGCACCCGACGCCGAACTGACGGCATCTGGAATATCTTTCGGCGCTTGACAAGCGCCGCAAAGGTAAATCCCTGCGGTGTTGGTTTCGACCGGTTTCAATTTTGGGTGCGCTTCGGCAAAGAAGTGGTAAGGATCGTAGGAAACATGCAAGGTATGAGCCAGTTCTTCCGCTCCGTTATTTGCTATGCCGGCAGTTGCCAGGACAACCATATCCGCTTCAATTTCAACCGGCTTTGCATCAAGCAAAGTGTCGGTTCCTATGACGATCAGCTTACCTTCTTTCTCGTAAATACGCGCTACCCGTCCGCGAATGTAGTTAGCGCCGTCTTCTTCAATGGCACGGCGGACAAATTCTTCGTAATTCTTACCTCCGGCGCGAATATCCATATAAAATACGTATGATTCGCCGTCGTGCACTTTGTGTTGATACAACATGGCGTGTTTTGCCGTGTACATGCAACAAATTTTGGAGCAATAAGGTAATCCCTTTGCCGGGTCGCGCGATCCGGCGCAAGCTAAAAATACTACTTTTTGAGGAATTTTACCGTCCGACGGACGACGAATTTCACCGGAAGTAGGTCCCGAAGCGGAAGCCAACCGTTCAAACTGCAAACCGGTAATGACGTCAGGATATTTTCCGTATCCGTATTCGGGGAAGAAATCCGGTTTCAGCACATCGAACCCTGTAGCCAAAACAATAGCTCCAACATCTTCCGAAATATATTCATCTTTCTCATCAAAAACAATCGAATTTGACTGACATACTTTTTGACAGACTTTGCATTTACCCGTTTGATAATAGCGGCAATTGGCTTTGTCGATAACCGGTTTGTTTGGAACTGCTTGTGGAAAAGGAGTATAAATCGCTGTGCGTTTTCCTAAACCTTCATTAAATTCGCTGGGAATCTTTTTTGCCGGACATTTGGTAATACATTCGCCGCAACCCGTACAGGTTTTATAATCAACGCTTTTGGCTTTCAACCGGATCGTTGCATGAAAATTACCGATGAATCCATCTAATTTCTCCAACTCGGCATAAGTATAAAGCATGATTTTCGGGTGTTGACCCACTTCAACCATTCGTGGCGTCAGGATACATTGCGAACAGTCGAGGGTAGGAAAAGTTTCCGATAGTTGCGACATGTGTCCGCCGATTGATGCTTCGCGTTCAACCAAAATGACGTAATGTCCGGCGTCAGCAATATCAAGCGCCGCCTGTATTCCGGCGATTCCGCCGCCAATCACCAGTACTTTTTTGGTAATCGGTACTTTAATCGGTTGCAAAGGCTTGTTTCGTTTTGTCTTTTCAACAAGCATGCGAACCAGATCAATGGCTTTTTCTGTCGTTTCTTCACTTTTCGGGTGTACCCACGAACAATGTTCGCGAATGTTCGACATTTCACACATAAAAGGATTCATTCCGGCTTCGGAACAGGCTTTGCGAAAAGTCGGCTCGTGCATGTGCGGCGAACAGGCGGCAACAACAACGCCGTCCAATCCTCTTTCACGAATGGCTTCTTTTATTTTTGTTTGCCCCGGATCGGAACACATATATTTATAGTCGGTTGCAAATTCAACGCCTTCCATTTTTGAGGCTTCATTTGCTACTCTTTCACAATCAACTGTTGCTGCAATGTTTTCTCCACAGTGACAGACAAATACTCCAATTTTTGACATAGTACGTTTTCTATATGTTCTATACTTTATGCAAAAGTAATACTTTATTATGAAAAATGGAAAATAAAACAGGCAAATCATTTGCAGATATTACGCAAGTTACGTAATTTTGTACAAAAAATAAATGAAAATCACAATATTATGAAATATTTATTTGCGAAATCAATTGCAGTCTGCATCTTATTCTTTTTTAGCGCAACCTTTGTTTGGGCGCAGGATTCCGAGCAACAGGAACAGATTGAAGCCGATACGCTTCAAATGTATATTTTGAGTGCCCAATACCGGCAGGCTATTGAGTTTATCAACGGAAAAGAGCCAACCAAAGATTTGCTTTATCAGAAAGTTTTATGTTATAAATTTCTTAATGATTATTCATCTGCAATTGAAATTTTAAATACTTTATCGGAAAAATACCCCGACGATATTCCTGTTAATCTGCAATTAGCTTTATGTTATGAGGCTATTGCCCGGTATTCAAAAAGCATCGACTGTTACGACCATTTGCTTAGTATTGATTCGACCAATACCTATTTTGAAGTGCGGAAAGCCGATTTACTCTTTCGCTCTGAAAAATATGCCTTAGCTTTAGATGCTTACAGCAAGGTTGATTCGACCTATAACCCCAATTATATTGCAAAAAGCATGGCTACATGTTATGAGAAGCTGAATCAACCGGATAGCGCAAAAGATTATTATGCTAAAGCATGGGAAATAAATGAGCGAGATGCTTATTCGGCAAACAGTTTAGTGAAAATCAGTGTGAAAAAAGAAGACTATTTATCTGCCTATCAAAATTCTGAAAAATTTATTGAAAAAGATTCAACCAATGCAACCATGAATGCGTTGAATGCTTATGCTTACTACAATATGAAATATTACGACATTGCTTTGAAACGCTTTCAAAAGTGCCTGCAACAGGGCGACAGTTCGTTACTTGTGAATCGAACGATCGGGTATATCTATTTTCAAACCGGAATGGACTCATTGGCGCGCCCTTTTCTTCAACAGGCTTTTATGCAGGATACTACGAATAATAATGTTTTGTATAATTTAGGAAAAGTGAATTACGATCTTGGCTATTATCAGGAGGCTGTCGAATGTTTCCAAAAAATGGTTGATAATCTGGTTCCGTCCAATACGCTACTTTTTAATCTCTATAAAAGTTTGGCGATGTCGCAAGAAAAGAGCGGCGCATTTGATATTGCCCTGGATACTTATCGTAGATCTTTTAGATATGCTTCCGATAATGCAGATCAAATGGATTTGTATTATGCAATGGCAAACTTAAGCGATAAAGAACTCAAAAATTATTTTATGGCTGTTGCTTATTACAAAGAATACCGGCGTTGCCTCTTTAATTATCAAAGTTCACTGACTGATGATAAGGAGGTCGGCGAGATCGAAACCAAATTAACGGCTTTGGACGAATATATCAAATCTTTGATGGTGGAGGGGGAGAAATCTATAAATTCAGTTGCAAAAGATAGTATCGTAACTAAAAAATAGTTACATTTGTAAAAAACAAAAATTATGTACGCTTCACTAATTTCCCAATCCCTCTCCATTCCCGAAAAAGCAATCGCCAGAACGCTGGATTTGCTGGACGAGGGAGCAACTATTCCTTTCATCAGCCGTTACCGGAAAGAAGTAACCGGCGGATTGGACGAAATTCAAATCGGAGAAATCAAACAGCAATACACCAAATTGCAGGAATTGAGTAAGCGGAAAGAAACGATTCTCAATTCGATAGAAGAACAGGGAAAATTGACGCCCGAACTGAAAGCGCGTATCGAAAGCACATGGAACAGTACGGAGTTGGAAGATATTTATCTACCCTATAAACCCAAAAAACAAACTCGCGCCGAAATCGCCCGAAAGAAAGGTTTGGAACCTTTGGCGAAAATTCTGATGGCGCAAAACGAACGCGATATATACGGCAAAGCCGAACGGTTTGTCAACAAAGAAGTGAAAGATGCAGAAGAAGCTTTGCAAGGCGCTCGCGACATCGTCGCCGAATGGGTCAATGAAAACGAATCTGCCCGGAATGCCCTCCGGAATATTTTTAACCGTGAAGCGGTGATTTCTTCCAAGCTCGTGAAAGGCAAGGAAGAAGAAGGCGCTAAGTTCCGTGACTATTTTGATTTCAAAGAGCCTTTGTCCCGTTGCTCCTCCCACCGGTTGCTGGCTATGCGGCGGGGCGAATCGGAAGGAATTTTGCGGGTAAGCATATCGCCCGAAGACGAGCATTGCATCGAAATGCTTAACCGGCGATTTGTGAAAGGGAATACGCCCTCGTCCGAACAAGTGAAAACCGCTGTGAACGATAGTTTCAAGCGTTTGCTGAAACCGGCGATTGAAACGGAATTTGCCGCGCTATCCAAAGAAAAAGCCGACGTGCAAGCCATTAAAGTTTTTGCCGAAAATCTGCGGCAACTGCTTTTAGCGCCTCCTTTGGGTCAAAAGCGCGTGTTGGGAATCGACCCCGGATTTCGTACCGGCTGTAAAATCGTTTGTCTTGACGCGCAAGGCAATTTGCTTCATAACGAAACAATTTATCCGCATCCTCCTCAAAAAGAAAAATATAAAGCTATAACGAAAATAGTTTCTTTAGTAAATGCCTACGATATAGAGGCAATAGCCATAGGAAACGGAACGGCAGGCAGAGAAACCGAACAATTCGTTACAAATATAAGTTACGACCGTGAATTACAGGTTTTTTCCGTCAGCGAAGATGGCGCTTCTGTTTATTCAGCATCGCCCACCGCGCGGGAAGAATTTCCGGAATACGACGTAACGGTTCGTGGCGCTATCAGCATCGGACGACGATTATTGGATCCTTTAGCAGAATTGGTGAAAATCGATCCGAAATCTATCGGGGTAGGGCAGTATCAGCATGATGTAAATCAAAGTGAATTAAAAAATTCCTTAGATCAAACGGTTGAAAATTGCGTCAATCTGGTTGGCGTAAATTTAAATACGGCGAGCAAACATTTGTTGACTTACGTTTCCGGTTTAGGACCTGCATTAGCGCAAAATATTGTGAATTATCGCACGAAAAACGGCGCATTCAAATCGCGGAAGGAATTGTTGAAAGTATCTCGACTGGGAGAAAAAGCCTTTGAACAGGCGGCAGGATTTCTCCGTATTCCGGATGCGGAAAATCCGTTGGATAATTCTGCCGTACACCCCGAAAGTTATCCGGTGGTTGAAGCGATGGCAAGCGATTTGCATTGCAACATTCGCGATTTGATTCGGGAAAAAGCTATCAGGAATACCATTCAAATAGACCGGTACGTATCGGAAAAAACAGGAATGCCGACACTTTTGGATATTATGCAGGAATTAGATAAGCCGGGACGCGACCCTCGATCAACCATTCAAGTATTTGAATTTGATCCGAATGTGAAAACCATCGACGATTTGAAAGAGGGTCAGATGCTTCCGGGTATCATCACCAATATCACCAATTTCGGCTGTTTTGTCGATATAGGTATTAAGGAAAAAGGATTGATTCACATTTCCAATTTAGCCAACCGGTATGTTTCAGATCCGTTGGAAGTGGTTTCTATCCACCAACACGTGCAAGTTAAAGTGCTTAGCATTGATTTGGAAAGAAAACGCATTCAGTTGAGCCTAAAATAATTGGTGCAATTAAGAGGTAATAAAAAAAGAGGGCGACCAAAATTGATCGTCCTCTTTTTTAATAGTTCAATTAGCTGGAAATTATTCCGAAAACATTACAACACGGTTCTTTTCATTTGTGTTAACTGTTTCTTTTGTTTCCTTATTTTTACGTATAGTTGATACTGCAAATGGTTGAACGGTATCACCTTTCCAATCTAATATCAATCGGCTGCTGTCAACGTTATATTTCGTAACCAATAGTTTTGCTACCGCTTGAGTACGTCTTTGAGAAAGCGCCAGATTGTATTTTGGATTAGCGGTTTGAGCATCGGCATATCCCACAACGTTAAGTTTAGCATTCGGATTTGCATTCAAGAAATCAGCCGCCGCTTTAACTTTGCTTTCCTGATCAGGATCAATAATCGATTTATCCAATCTGAAGAATACAGGATCCAAAGCAACAGGAGCCGGTTTAGGCGGTTCTACTTTCGGAGGCAAATCCTTGCACATTGCTGTAACCGTAGCATTAGAGTTACCCATTGTAAAGGTCGTATTTGCGCTATTCGTATTCGATACATTATTTACATCACCCGTCCATCTGTCGAAAGTTTGCGTAGCAGATGCACAATTTGCTGCAATGTTCACAACGGTTCCGGCTACGTAACTTCCGCTACCTTTTCCGTTTACAATGGTCAGCGCGTATTGGGGAACTTCCTGTACTACCGGAGGAGGAACAATTTCCTGCTTAACGGTTTTACCAAAATTGTAAACAAGTCCGAGAGAACCTGCAAATAAACCATCATACTTGCTTGGAGATTTGAAAAATTTATCTCCATGACTACCATCAATAGCTGCATCCATCGCATCAAAGCCCAAATTTGCATAGAGATTCAAGTGTTTTGACAGTCTGAATGTATTCAACAAACCGACTCCAACCACGATAGAATTATCCTTTGGATTTCCAACCATATTAGATGAGCTTAATGTATGAAAATAACCCGGTCCGATATACGGAATAAGGTTATAAAACCTGTCCGTTTTATTTGAACGGAAAAGATTTGTAAAATTGAGCATAAAATCTAAACGACCGGAGAGATATTTTATATCCTCCATGTGAGTCATGGTTAGTTGGGGTTGAGGATAAAAGAACGGATGCGCTGTACCGCCATCAACAAAAAGACGAAGTCCAACGACATTGCTAAACCACTTACCTACAAATGCTTCTCCGCCCAATGAAGGCTTTTCAAAGACTCTGATAAGGGTGCTGGCATTGTCATTTACCCACACATTACCTCTTACGCCGGCGCCAATAAACCAATTTTTACCGTCGGAAGTACCACTTGAAGACGTGTCTTTATTTTCCTGCGCGACAGCAGAAAAAAGGAACACCACACTGAAAACTAAAAGTAAACTTAATTTTTTCATAAATCATTATAAAATTATAATAAAACAATCATACTATTCTGAGGTACAAAGGTAATGAAAATTATCATTTTCCCAAAATTAATGTTATTTTTTTTGTTAAAAAGAAGAAATTTATTAATTCAAAGCGATTGAGACGGATTTTTTTTGAAATTGCATCAATCTTCTAAAAAAATAGATACATTTGCAGTCTAAAACTTAATTATTTAGTGGTTAATGATTAATGCTAAAAAAGTGATGAAGAAGATAATTATGGCAATCGTTTTGTTAAGCGGATATTTTATTGCGCTATATGGACAGGAAAACGCTGTAATGGAAAGCGCTGCCAATAATATTACCAGACAGCTTTTAGTCTTTCCGCAGGAAAAAATTTATCTGCATACCGATAAACCCTATTATATCACCGGAGAAAAAATATTTTTCCGGGCTTTCCTGCTGGACGCTTTTTCCAACATACAGGATACGCTTAGCCGTTATGTTTATGTCGAATTAATCAATCCTGCGGATTCGGTGGTGCAACGGGTGAAAGTAAGAACCGATAAAGACAGAATGTTTTATGGAGCGATTCCTCTCTCGGAAGAATTACCGCAAGGCACTTACAAAATGCGAGCTTACACGCAATATATGTATAATCAGGGCGAAAGTTCGTTTTTTTCAAAATATGTCAAAATAAGCGACCCTCAAATTTTGTCGATACAGGCACAGACTGATTTCCAGTTTACCGAGGACGGAAAAATAAATACAAGTATCCGTTTTCTTGATGCAAAAACACAAGAAATTATTCGTCCTCAATTAATTATCTCTCGATTGAATAGCGCTCAATCATTCACGGCCAAACCGGACAAAGACGGTTGGTTTCGCGTTAGACTGACTGTTCCTCCACAGGCAGCAACACGAACGTTGTATGTAGAAATTGTTGATGATAAGTATGTATTCAAGCAATATCTTCCAATTCCTTATCCTGAAGGGGATTTCGATGTTTCTTTTTATCCGGAAGGAGGACATTTGGTTGCCGGACAAATGTCGAATGTGGCATTTAAAGCGCTTGGCGCCGATGGAAATGCGCTGAGTATAAAGGGAGAAATTTTAGATTCCGAAGGGAAAATTTCTACTGAATTTCAAACGCTGCACGACGGAATGGGTGATTTTTTTATCAATCCGCAACCGGAAGAACATTATCAGGCGGTCTGTCACTATGGCGATCGCACGTTGCGGTTTGATTTGCCGAAAGTTGAAACAAATGCGTTTGCCCTGAAAACTACTATCAGAGACAATAAATTATGGATTAGAATCAGTAAAAATGAATCCGTTCCCTGTCCCGAACTTTATTTACTGATTCATTCCGGCGGTTTTGTCGGTTATGCAAAAGCTTGGAACCCCGCAAGGGAGTACATTGCTTTCGACCTGTCTGACTTTCCCTCCGGAATCAGCCATATTTTACTGTTAACCGGAAATTTGCAAGTAGTCAGCGAACGCCTTGTTTTTCTATTAAATAGTGACTTGGGAACTGCTGATTTTACAATGCAAAAAGATACTTACCGAAACAGGGAGCAAGTTCAAGCAGGAATTCAATTGAAAGACGAGAAGCAACAACCCTTGAAAGGGAACTTCTCTATTGCCGTAACCAATGATAGGGAAGTCATTGCGGATACTACTTCCGGCATTTTGTCCGGCATTCTACTACAGTCGGAATTAAGAGGAACAATCAATAATCCGGAGTATTATTTTCAGAAAGGAAATAAAAATGCAGAATTGGCAGCCGATTTACTGATGAGAACGAATGGGTGGACGCGCTATGCCATTCCCGATGTATTACAAGGTAAATTGAGTTATCCGAAAATTCCGTTTGAAACAAGTCAAAAAATCACGGGTACCGTAAAAAGCGGATTGCTTTCAAAACCGGCTAAAGACTTTCAAGTTTCATTAATATCGCTGAATTACGGATTTTTTGACAGAAAGGAAACAGACGAAAACGGACGTTATATATTTCAGGGTTTTGAATTTCCGGACAGTACAAAATACGTTATCCAAGCGCTGAACAGCAAAGGGAAAGGCAAGCAGATGACGGAACTGTATGTCGATGATGATACTTTTCCGGGAATAAATACAGCTTGGATTAAACCGCCGGTTCCGGAAGAAAATACCAATCCGGCATTCCTCGACTATGTAGCGAAAGCCGATTTGTACTACACTTACGAGAATGGCAGGCGAATTGTCCATTTGCCTGAGGTAGAAGTAAGAGGAGTTCATAAAAGAAACAGTGAATACACCTCTTCCTACTATTCTGACCCAGACTATTCCATTTCTGCAGATGATATACAAAAACTCGGTGGAAGTACAAATATTATGAACGTATTTTATATGGTTCCGGGAGTGAGGGTGACAGGAAACAGCATCTCAATACGAGGCGGTGGAGATCCGTTAATTGTAATTGATGATATGCCTTACACACCTGATTCAGGAGAATCTGCTGCAGATATTCTCAATATGCTTAATATTAATGATATTGGACAAATTGATGTTCTTAAAGACATCATCAACACTTCTGCGTATGGCATGCGCGGCAGCAATGGCGTCATCGTGATTTATACCAAGAAAGGCGAAATAAATACTTCTCTTCCGTCTTTTAATATCAAACAGTTGATGCCGCCCGGTTATCAGTTGCCGGTTGAATTTTATTCACCCAAATACGATACGCAAGCGAGTATCAATAATCCGACTCCGGATTTACGAACTACCATCTATTGGAAACCCAACGTTATAACCGATGAAGAAGGCAATGCAAAATTAGATTTTTATACGTCAGATGATTCAGCTACCTATTCCGTTATCATCGAAGGGGTTAGCAATGATGGCAAGCTAATTCATTATAAGGGGGATTCTTTAATAACGGTGAAATAAGCTTCAGTTGAAACTTTGGTATATTTCCGCTAAATACTTGGCAATACGTATTTCAATGACGTAATTTATAGATGATAAAAATAATTATCCACAATTTTTGTTTACATTTGTGCAATAATTTCTGAAACACATTTCTTATGAACAAAACATACAAATGGGGAATTTTAGGCGCCGCCCGAATCGCCAATAAATTTGCCGAAGGATTGACGGTTTTGCCTAATGCAGAACGATATGCCATTGCCGCCCGTTCATTGGAACGCGCACAAGCGTTCAAGGAAAGACACGGCTTTGTTAAAGCATTCGGTTCATACGAAGAAATGCTTGCCGACCCGGAGTTGGATATTGTTTATATTGCGACTACCAATAACTTGCATTTCGAACATGCAATGATGTGCCTCGAAGCAGGAAAAGCCGTCTTATGCGAAAAACCGTTTGCCTCCGACCTGTCGCAAGTGGAACAGATGGTGAATAAAGCCCGTGAGAAAAACGTCTTTCTGATGGAAGCGCTTTGGAGCCGCTTCATTCCCAGCATGATTCAATTCAGGGAGCAAGTCGAAAACGGAGCAATCGGACGCCCTTTGTTGCTTCAATGTAATTTTGGGTTTATCTCGCCTTTCGATCCCTGCAACCGAATCTATGCTCCTGAATTGGGAGGCGGATCAATCCCCGACATTGGCATTTATCCGATTTTCACGGCGATGTATTTATTCGGAAAGCCGGAAAGTATCGAAGTATTGTCAGTGCCTGCTCCGACTGCAACCGATTGGACAACGTCCATTCTGTTTAAACATAAAAAGAAAGAAATCAGTATGTTGACATCTTCTTTCGAAATGATTTTGGATAATGAAGCGCGGGTATATGGCGAAGGCGGTTACCTGAAACTTCATTCGATGTTTCATATACCGACACGTTTGACGCTCCGCACGAATGAAGGGCGGGAAACAGATGTCCCTGTGAATCTTACCGGAAACGGTTATAATTACGAAGCTGCCGAAGTGATGGATTGCCTCGACAAAGGATTGATTGAAAGCCCCGGTTTACCACATTCTTTTTCCCTTGATTTGATGCAGGTTTTAGATGAAGTCAGCCGGAAAGCGCAGGAAAGTTTTTAAGTACTATATTATGGATAATTTTAGATTTATAAGCCCGACCGAATTTATCTTCGGTAAAAATACAGTAGAAAAAACAGGTTATTTTATTAAACAATATGGAGGAACGAACGTTTTACTCCATTACGGCGAACAATCGGCAATTAAAAGCGGACTGCTGGCTGAAGTGGAGAACAGCCTGAAAAATGAATTTGTTGGCTATGTGAAATTAGGCGGCGTTCAGCCAAATCCTGTTGATACAATGATTTATCGCGGAATTGACTTGTGCCGGAAAGAACAGGTTAATTTTATCTTAGCAGTAGGCGGAGGCAGCGTTATTGATTCTGCCAAAGCCATTGCAGCAGGCGTTCCTTATGTTGGCGATTTTTGGAATTTCTTTGAAAAAACAGTTACGATTAACAAAGCGTTACCGGTAGCAACGGTTTTGACAATTCCGGCGGCAGGCAGCGAAGGTTCTGAAGTTTCGGTAATTACAAAAAAGAAAGAGGGTTTGAAAAGAGGGGCTAAAAGTCCGCTTCTACGTCCGGTATTTTCAATAATGGATCCTACTTTAACATTTACGCTTCCGGCAAATCAAACGGCTTATGGAATTGCCGATATGATGGCGCACGTCATGGAGCGTTATTTCACGCAAACGCGGGACGTCGATTTGACCGACCGTATGTGCGAAGCCATCTTGCTTTCAATCATCAAAGAAGCTCCCGTTGCTATGCGGGAACCTCAAAACTACGAAGCGCGCGCCAACCTGATGTGGGCTGGAACGATGGCGCATAACGGCATTTGCGGCGTAGGACGCGAAGAAGATTGGGCGTCGCACGGTTTGGAACATGAATTAAGCGCTTTGTATGGCGTGGCGCATGGCGCAGGATTAGCCGTCATGTTTCCGGCTTGGATGAAATATGTTTATACTTCCGGAATTGACCGTTTTGTACAGTTTGCCGTCCGGATATGGGGCATTGAATTTACAGGCGACAAAAAGGAAACTGCATTGAAAGGAATCAATGCGTTGAAGGATTTTTTCTCATCGCTTGGTCTTCCGGTCAGTTTCAGCCGGTTAGGCGCTAAAGCAAGCGACATCGACCGGTTAATTGATACGCTGAAAATCAATTCCGGCGGGCGCTTAGGAGCATTTCGCCGCTTGGATATGACGGACGCAAGGGCTATTTACGAAATTGCAGCAAAAGAGTGAATTGAATGAAAGAAGCCATCTTTGTCCGCCAAAATAGAGGAAAATGGAAACGATATGAAGATTGTTTGAAAAATATCGAACAACAATCGCCCGATGCTTTGGCGGATATCTATATTGATATTACCAACGACTTGTCTTTTGCGCAATCGCATTATCAAAATTCACGTATCTATCTTTATTTGAATAGCTTGTCGATTCGGTTGCATCAATTTATCAACCGGAAGAAAAAAGAAAAATTTTCCCGCATCGTTACCTATTGGAAACAGGAAGTTCCGCTCGTGATGTATCAGGCAAGGAAGGAATTGCTGTATTCGTTTCTGATTTTTGCCGTTAGCATTCTGATAGGCGCTTTTTCCACAGCGCACGATGAAGATTTTCCCCGATTAGTTTTGGGCGACGGGTACGTAAACATGACGAAACAGAACATCGAAAACGGCGACCCGATGGCTGTTTACAAAAGCGAAAGCAGTGGACCCATGTTTTTCGGAATAACGGTAAACAATGTTTTGGTTTCTTTTAATGTCTTCATTTCAGGTATGTTCACCTCCGTCGCTCCTGCATATAACCTGATAAAAGAAGGAATCAGGTTAGGCAGTTTTCATTATTTCTTCTATGATTATGGATTGCTCAAAAAAGCGATTCTTGCCGTTTGGATACATGGAACTTTGGAAATATCAGCGCTTATTATAGCCGGAGCAGCAGGAATCACGATGGGCAACGGCTGGCTTTTTCCCGGAACTTATTCCCGCATCGTGTCTTTTCGGAAAAGCGCCCGAAAAGGAATGAAGATTATTGTCGGCACGATTCCGATATTTATTGTCGCCGGCTTTCTTGAATCGTTTATTACACGGCACACGGCATTACCTGATTTTGTTCGAGCGGCAATCATTTTATTATCATTGAGTTTTGTGATTTTTTATTATATTATTTATCCTAAGAAACTTTTTAAACAATACAATTATGTCGAGCAAAATTGAATTTTACAAGAACCGGAGTATTGGCGACCGATTTTCCGTTGCCTTTGACTTCCTGAAACAGAACTGGAAAGCGCTCTACAAAAACATTTTGATTGGCGGACTTCCTTTAGCGATTATTATGGGCTATTTGATAGCGCAGGTGTCCGGTGTGCGACCGGTTAATGTTAGCGACTTGTCTCGCTTCCTGTTATTTTACGCCCTATTAATTATTGTTTCCTTTGTTACCAATATTTATTTATCTTCCATGACTGGAGCAGCTTTATTCCATTACGATCGGGATCAATTGAGCGAAACAACAGTATGGAATGATTTGAAAGACACTTTTTTCCGGTTTGCCGGAAAGACTGCATTGATTTCGATATTGGTTATTATACCCATCATAATAATCGCAGTAATTTTTGCCGCTATTTTAGGTTTTTCGGTAGGATTTACAATGGGAGGTTCTAATGTAGGTGCTATTTTACTGGGTTTTTTAATTATTCTTTTCCTTTTCGGAATAATTATTGCTTTAGCTCCATCTTTATCTATAAGTTATTATCCTGCTTATTTTTCTGGAAAAACAAGTATAGAGTCAATCATAATTGCTTTCAAATTGGGATTTAAGAATTGGGGAAGCTTATTTGTAGCTTTGCTGTTAGCAGGGATAGTCATATTAGTTGTATCTATTGTTTTTTCATTGCCTTATGAAGTGGTTACCTTGTTCTCACAAGGACGGTTATCTATCCTTTCTTATATTCTTTCTACATTATCGGCAATAGGTACATTATTGACAACCCCGATTATAATTGTTATTTTTGCATTCCAATATTTTTCAATTGTTGAAAGGGAAGAAGGCGTTTCGCTGCAATCCCAAATAAATGAATTTGAAAATCTGTAAGATGAAGAAAGCCTTTCTCATACTTTGCGTATTTTTCCCCTTGTTTTTCGGGCATGCTCCGTCAGTCAAGGGGCAAGATACGCTTGCGTATGCGAAAAAAGAATTTCTTTCCGTTGAGCCTTTACCGTATAATACACAGACTTATACCAAATTCAAGGAACAGAAATTTTATAATTATTACCAAACAAAAATTAAGAATAAATCAATCCTCGACGTCCTGTATGAAAAATTAAATCAATGGTTGTCGCAAGCTTTTAGGAAAACCATCGAGAGGGAAGCATTTGACAAAATGATGTGGATTATCGGTATCATTTTCCTGATTATTGTTGGAATTATTCTGTATATCCGGAAGCCGGGCATTTTTTACATAAACAAAAAAAGACCGTTGGCTTATTCCCTTGAAGATGAAAATATAGCGATTCAAGATTTGGATTACCTGACGGAAAACTCAGTGAAAGAAAAACGGTTTTCAGACGCTATCCGCTGGCAATACTTGAAAACCCTGAAAATCCTTCATGAAGAGGACTATATCTCTTATGACGCTAACAAAACGGTGAATGAATATGTCTATGAGATTAAAGATATGAATCTTCGGAAACAGTTCAGGAATCTCTCCGGCGAATTTGTCTATTACCGCTACGGAAAAGGGGAAGCCGACGCCGAAAAATTTTATGAATTCCGGACGGTTGCCGAAACCGTTCAAAAAATGCGAGCCGAATGAAGAAAAGAATATTCTATATTGTCTTTATTCTTCTCTTATTCTTGCCGATGTACTGGCTGAATAAAGATGCTCCCATTCAATATCAATGGAATCCTACCTATAAAACCAATGATAAGGAGCCTTATGGCGCGTATGCTTTCGATAAGATTCTGAACGATTCGTGGACAAAAAAATACTACCATAATTATTACAGTCTTTATGATATTGCTGCCCAAACGGTAGAATATCCGGAAGATGAAGAAGATGATGAAAATACCGACGAATTTTCGGATACGGCTGAAATCAATCCCGAATATAACGTATTGATTATTGCCAACTCTTTGAGATTAGACACTACGGAAACAAAGTTTCTTTTGAAATATGTAAGAAGCGGCGGCTCTGTTATTCTTGCAGCAAGTAATATTTATGGTTCTTTGGCGGACAGTTTGAATATTTCTACTAACTATCCATATCCACTCTTGGATTTGAGTATTAAGCAAAAAGAAGAAAAAGTCCGCTTTTGCGCTCCGGATTCAGGGCTAACCGATTTTAACTTTCCAAAACCGCTGGTTACTAATTATTTTGAAATCAAAGACACGGTTAATTATTCCTATTATGATTCGCTGTACAGAATTTCAACAACTTCCGATGATAAAACAATCAGCCTCCGCTATGCAATTGGCGACGGAAATCTGATTATGATTGCCAATCCGCTGATTTTCACGAATTATGGTATTTTGAGCGATTCGATTAATCCATATATCTGGAAGCATTTGGCATATTTAGAAGACAAACCGTTGATACGAACCGAGTATTATGAAACCGGTTCGCAAGGCGGAAAAAGCCAATCGGAATTTCGGGCAATACTCCGTGAAAGAGCCTTCAAATGGGCATATTATACTATTTTAGCCGGCGTGTTGATTTTTATGATTTTTACGGCAAAGCGAAAACAGAAGATTATTCCGGTCATCAATCCGCCGGCAAA
>Ga0123357_10001577_pt1 | contig 24360 bp, 16 predicted proteins | sample TergutEmb28metaG_FD_89873 | JGI IMG/M metagenome (GOLD analysis project Ga0123357, IMG submission 89873) | Embiratermes neotenicus P4 segment gut microbial communities from Petit-Saut dam, French Guiana - Emb289 P4 | ecosystem: Host-associated > Arthropoda: Insects > Digestive system > Gut ...
AAAAAATGATGTTTGTTTTTTATTTTTTGTTTGGGTTTGGTGGTTGTTGGTGGTTCGTGTGGTGGGGTGGGGGGGGGGGGAAAGGAAAAGGAGGGCAAGAAAGAGGGGGGGGGGGGGGGGGGGGCGATAACAATCTAACTGCTCCAGGCACCTTGCCTGTTGTAAAAAGCCCTGTAACGCTTACCCTGGGTTTGCCTGTGAACGTAAATGTCAGTGATTATTACGACAATGATCTGACACGTTATCTAGAAAAACTGACAGGTATAAAAATTAATTTTATTCTGTATGATACGGGCAATGACGGGAATGTTAAACTTCAGTTACAGGTAGCCGGCGGAGATAAACTGCCCGATATAATAAAACAATTGGGAATCGAAACCAATCAAGTACGCCAATCCTATGGGGAAGCAGGAGTAATAATTCCGCTTAATGATTATATCGACAAGGTTGGGGTTTTTACCAAAAAAGCGGTGGATCAAACCGCTATTGCCCAGAATGGTATTAATCCCTGGCTGTACGGGACCGATGATAACGGTAAAATTTGGGGATATATGCAATATTATACAATTTTTACCAACCAATACGGTGCCCGGGCCTGGTATAACGAAGATTTTGCCAAAAAACTGGGAATGAGTTCCGCTGATTGGACAGGAGGAGGCACAAAAGGCAAGATCCCCACTCAGGATTGGTTTTATAAATACCTTATTGGTGTCCGGGATAATGATGTAAACGGCAACGGGGATAAAAATGATGAAATTCCTTTAACCGGAGGAACCGGATACAGAATGCAATTGTTAGATTGGCTGACCCTTCAGTATTTTTACAATGATTATGCTTCCACCGGCAATTATTGGCTGATAAAGAACAACCAGCTTATTTATAATTACGATCTGCCCGAATACCGGGACGCTCTGCGTTTTATCAATAAACTCTACAAGGAAAAATTGTTTGAGGATGTTGCCATTACCCAAAACGCCGCCAGTTTGACTGCTACAGTCATCACAAAGCCGTATAAAGTAGGGATAACCGTTTCCGCAGGCCTGAGCGTTTACGACGACGATTCGCGCCTGGTTTATAAACCAATACCAATTGTTGAAGGCCCCAGCGGTTTTTCCACAACTGTATTTTTCCAGCAGGTACCAACATTCCCATGGGCCATCTCTTCAAGCTGCGCAAACCCGGAAGCGGCATTCCGCTGGCTTGATGCCCAGGCGTCCGATCCGGATTTCACGCTTTATACACGTTATGGCGTGTTAGGAAGGGATTGGCGGCTTATACAGCAGGGCGAAACCAGATTGTACGGAGACCGGTTTAAGCCATATTTTGTGCCGCTCATTTTGACCTGGGGCAGCATGATGACCAATGCCCACTGGCAGAATCAGTTTGGCATTGATTATCTGGACCGTTCATCCGCTTTGGCCTGGAACGGAAACGCCTCGGACGCGGAATATCTCCAGGGGCAGGCCATGATTGGTATGTTCCCGTTTAAGCCGGCTCAATACCCCGAAGCTGTCATATTTACCTCAGCCGAAACTCAGCAATGGGCAGATACCAGGACAAACATCAGAAATTATGTAGAGCAATGCCTGGCGCAATTTGCCACAGGACAGCTCGACATTGAAAAAGATTGGGACACCTATATCAAAAATTTAAAAACTCTGGGGTCCGATCAACTGCTGGCGGTAGATCAAGCCGCCTATGCCAGGATGAAAAGCATCGGTAAATAACGGAGATTCGAAGATTGTGTTAAGTGAAACGGGAAGGTAACTCCTTCCCGTTTTTTGTTTTTTAATAATTATTTATATTACAATGAATGGTGAACAACCAAAATTATTATGGAGGGTATGTTTATGAGTAATCAGGAAAATCTAGAACTGATCGATATGTTCAAAAGGCTCCGGGTAACCGATGTCCGGGACGGAATGGATTGGATGGGGTATCATCACTACGGGTCGGTTGATCATTCATTCCGCCCGTTATTCAGGCCTGAAGCAAGCGTAATAGGCATTGCCCATACTGCCAGGTTTGTGCCCTTTGAAGGACCTATTCCCCATCTTTCTCCTGAAGAATACACCAAGTGGGTAAAAATGTATTATGCCGAAATATGCCATAACCCATGGAGGAATGATATACAGCCCGGTGATTTTATTTGTCTTGATATCGCAGGCATAGACGTAGGGCTTTTGGGTTCCAACAACACCCTTGGTTTTAAAAAGAAAGGGGCTGTAGGATTCCTGCTCAACGGCGGAGGCATCCGGGACACAGATGAAGTTATTCTGGAAAAACTCAATGTATGGTCTAAACATGTTTCCCAGGGTATGAACCAGACCAGAATCAGGTTTGTCGATAAAGATATTCCCATAGGTATTGGCGGAGTAGCCATATACCCCGGAGACATAGTAGTCGGCGATGGGGACGGAGTTATCGTGGTTCCGCGAAAGATTGCAAAAGACGTAGCTAAGTACGCCTGGCAGGAAGCGAGTCATGATAAAAAAGCACGTAAACAGCTTTACATCGATATGGGGATGGCGCTGGATGAATCTGTTGAATGATTGGTATTAAAAAAATGAATATATTGCTTATTACAACTGACCAGCAGCGTTTTGATATGCTGGGAGCGGTTAACACCAAAATAAAAACGCCTAACCTTGATAAACTGGCTGCCGAAGGTATCGTCTATACAAAAGCGTATACTCCCTGTGCGGTATGTACGCCTGCCCGTGTAAGCATATTGACCGGACATCTGCCTTCGCGCCACGGCTGCTTTAACATTGGAGTTTCACTGCCCGACGATTACCCTACCATCCCTGCCCTGCTGGCAAAGAACGGATATTTTACTTCACTCATCGGCAAGTCACACTTCCACTCCTGGCGTACGCCCGAAAGTTTTGAATCCATACAGAATTCCGTCAACTGGGATTTTTTTAGGAATTGGCAGGGGCCATTTCACGGTTTTGAATATACAAAACTGGCAATCGGACATAGTTCACAGGATTTCGCGGCGTCAATGCATTACGGCCTATGGCTCAAAGAACAGGGCATCACCGATTTTAAACCTTACTTCGGCAGGGAGCCCTATGTGAATACGAGAGTCTGTGAACTGGAGGACAGGTATTCCTGTACAGCATGGATCGGCGGTGAAACCATTAACGCGATCGATAAAAGCCTCGAATCCGGCAAGCCTTTTTTTATCTGGTCAAGCTTCCTGGACCCGCATGCGCCGATTACCGCACCGGAACCCTGGGCAAGTCTGCATAATCCCGCTGATATGCCGGTCTACGGTTATGTTGACGGCGAAATGGATAACAAACCGCCGTTTTATAAAAGCCTGATAGAAGGTAATCTTTACGGCAAAGACGATCCTGAATTACAGCGAAACAACTGGACGGTAACCGGGGTGTACAGGGGCGCCGATGAGGAAAAGCGCCATGAAATGGCCGTGTATTACGGGATGCTCTCGCAGATAGATCACCATGTGGGCTTGATCATGGATCACCTCAAAGCGCGCGGGCTCTACGGCGATACATTGATAATTTTTACCGCCGATCACGGCGATATGATGGGCCATCACGGATTAAGGGCAAAGGGAATGCCCGCCTTCGAGGATTCGCAAAAAATACCATTTATTGTGCGGCATCCTCATTGCCGTACACCGGATGCTTTCAGCACCGCCAGGCAGGACCTGACTGACATCGGCAGAAGTGTACTGTCCGCTGCCGGCATTGCCGCTCCGGCCGGGCTGCAGGGATTCGATCAAAGTGAAAGCTGGATCAACGCTGATGTACAAACCCGTCCGTACAATTATCTTGAGTACAAACCGGCGCAGTCGGCTTTTGCGCAGAGAACATTTATTTATGATGATTACAAACTTGTTTTTTACCATAACCGGCCCTACGGCGAACTGTACAACCTCGCCGCAGATCCTGACCAATACGATAACTTATGGGACAAGAGCAGGTACGCAGAAAAAAAGAATGAACTCCTGGGCCGCCTTATATCTGCCCAGATTGAATTGGAAGGTGAATTACGCCCGCGGACGGCAAGTTCATAAAACCGGATTGCGGGGAATCGGACATAAAGTCCCGGCAGTAAACCACCCACATAATGGAAATATTTTTAAGGAGTTTTTTATGAATATACAAACAATTTTTGACGCGAAAGAAAATCTGGAATTAATTGAAATGTTTAAGAGGCTCAGAGTTACAGATATCCGGGACGGTATGGACTGGATGGGGTATCACCACTACGGTACAGTTGATTATGAGTACCGTCCGTTATTCAGGCCCGAGGCAACGGTAATTGGTATAGCCCGAACAGCGCGCTATATTCCCTACGAAGGACCGGTTCCGGGTCTTACACCGGAAGAATATACCAAATGGACTGCCATGTACTACCGCGAAATTTGCAGGTATCCCTGGAGCAAAGAAATTGTGCCGGGTGATTTTATCTGTCTGGATATTGCCGGATTGGATGTGGGCCTTATGGGTTCCAATAATACCCTTGGATGTGTAAAAAAAGGGGCGGTAGGTTTTATCCTCAACGGCGGAGGGATCAGGGATACAGACGAATGTATTTTGGAAAAACTCAATGTCTGGTCCAGGTTTATTTCACAGCCAATGGATCAGGCCAGAATCCGTTATGCTGAAAAAGATATTCCTGTTGCTATCGGCGGAGTTGCCGTCTATCCCGGAGACGTGGTAGCCGGCGACGGCGACGGAGTTATTGTTGTACCCCGCAAGATAGCCAAAGATGTGGCAAAGTATGCCTGGCAGGAAGCAAGCGCAGATAAAAAATCAAGGAAACAGCTCTACGTCGATATGGGCATGGAACTGGACAATACGGTTGAATGATTCTGGTTATGTTTGCCGCGGCAGTTTTTGCACAAAGAACTGCCCGGCGCCATATTTATCTGCCGCTGAAATTCCGCCACTGTTGAAATTCCGTATGGCGGCATTGAAATTACACTGCCGTTGACTAAAATCGTTTTCGATTTTTAAAAATTCATAAAAATTTTTATTGACAATTGAAACGTTTCAATTATATTATAAAGTATGTATTTATATACAAATTCATTAAAAATCGGAGGTAAATTTTTTAAAACCAGATGACCTTATAGTTGCAGACAACGACGGCGTAGTCGTTGTTCCAATCGCTCATGCTAAAGCTGGCATGGCTGAGGACTTTACAGCAAGACCGATTGTAAAATTGCGGATCCGGATCACCGGGAGACTGCCTGACCCGGAGAATTTTACGGTAAATATCCGTACAATTCTCCGATCAACGGATTCCTGGTTGAGTGCATAATTTTTTCGCTACTAAGGGGTGTAAAATGAATATTATCAGAAGAATAAGTATCGTTATAATTTTTTTAATGTGTGCTTTTGTATCCAATGTAAATGCCGCGGGCAGCCAGAGTACGGTGAGCAGTACGCCGGCAGTAACCCCCAGCAGTAATTTTAACCCGACAGGTTTTCCGATTGTAAAGGACAAAATTACACTCACGGCATTCGCCGGCACCAATATACTCCAAAAGAATTATGATCAGCTATGGGCGATCACTGAATATGAAAAAAATTCAAACATTCATGTTGAATGGACAATTGGTCCTACTACGAATTTTGCCGAAAGCAGGAATTTGCTTATGTCAACCGGCGATTATCCGGACATGTTCTACCGCTGTTCTTTCCCCATTAACGACATTTTTAATTATGGTTCAAAAGGTATTTTTATTCCATTGAATGATCTGATTAATCAATACGGTGTGGGCATTAAGGATATGATGAACAAAGTGCCGGATTTAGCCAAATCAATGTATATGCCTGACGGTAAAATTTATTCACTACCGTGCAAATATCATAATGATATGTCTACAAGCAATTATTATTGGATAAACAAGAAATGGCTGGATAATCTGGGCTTAAAAATCCCTACCAACCTGAATGAATTTGAAACGGTGCTGACTGCATTCAAGAATGAAGACGCAAACCGCAACGGCGACCCCAATGATGAAATACCGTATTCTGATCGTAACAGCGGTAATTCCATTTTTCAGGCATTTGCCAGCGCATTCGGAATGGGCGCCCTGGGGATGCCTGGCAGGAATAACTATTATGATATTGGTGATGATGGAAAGCTTTATTTTACTCCATATTCAGATAATTTTAAGCAAATGATTACATGGCTTGCCGGTCTTTACAGCAAGGGGCTTTTAGATCCGGAAATGTTTACCGCAACGCAGGCAGCATTCAACGCCAAAGCTGTACAGGGAATAGTAGGCGCATTCTTTTTTAATAATGTGTCTGATATGCTTGGGAATGTGTACCAGCCTGATTATGTATCGTGTCCGCCGCTCAGCGGAAATTACGGCCCGCCGGTTCATAACTATATCACGGCTTCACATGATTTGGGCGCCTTTGAGATTTCCAACCGGAATAAATACCCCGCGGAAACCCTGCGCTGGGTAGATTATTTTTACACGTATGAAGGCGCCTTAATGACGTCTCTGGGCCAGGAAGGAGTAACGTATATTAAGCTCCCTGATGGTTCTTATCAATACACCGATTTAATTACCCATAATCCGGATGGTCTGGCTCTCGCACAAGCCATTGGGCAGTATGCAATAACATTTACGGGAGGCGCCAATCCGGTGTATTGCCCCGATGAATTTGAAAATACGCGCTTGTCTGCACCAACATTTGCCGCCTGGGAAACAGTAAAACCATATTTGAAAATAGTCGCCGTTCCGCAGCTATCGTTTACCCTTGATGAGTTGAATGAACTTACCCCGATCAGTTCTGATTTGATCTCGTATCTCAATGAAGCACGTGTACAGTTTGTTACCGGCAGAAGACCGTTATCTCAATGGGATGCATTTGTACAGGGTGCAAAGAACATGGGCGCAGATCGTTATCTAAGTTTATATCAGGCATCGTTTAATCGGTATATGGAAAAATAGAATTAACGGAAAATTTTATTGCTGATATTTTCCGGACAATCTGTAAATTCAATTTTGGTTTTGTACGTATGCCAGAACTGTAAATGATTACGGTTCTGGCAAAAATTTATTTAACAGGAGTATCATTATGGATGTTACTGAAAGGAAAGCATTGTTAAAATCCCTTGAAGGACTCAGGACTACAGATATCTCGGATGGTCTGGACGGTATAGGTCTTTTAAGTGTATGCCTGGTTGACCAGAAGGTGAGGCCACTCTGGAAAGATATTCAAAATTTTAAACATAGGATTTACGGTTTTGCCTATACAGTCAGATTCCTGCCTACCCAGGAAGTCCTTCACGCTTCCTCAACCGAAGAATTCCTGAAGATAGAAGCTGAATTCAAAAGAAAATATATATGGAGTTCCGGCTGGGCAAAAAATTTTAAAGAAGACGACATCCTCTGCATGGAAGTGCCTGAAGGTTGCCAGGGAAGTCCTGCCGGTTCTGAAAATTTTATGCGCTGGGTAAATGATGGACTAAGAGGCCTTGTCACTAATTACGCTGGTATCCGCGACACCGACGAAGTAATAAAACAGGAATTGCCAGTATACTGCGCCTACAGTTCAAGGGCAATGACACAGGGCAGAATGCAGTATGACGCGCATGAAGTGCCGATTAATATTGGCGGTGTATTAGTAAAACCAGGTGACCTTATAGTTGCAGACAACGACGGTGTTGTCGTTGTTCCAATCGCTCATGCCAAAGAAGTCATTGAAGTTGCAAGAAGGATAAATGTTGACGACAGGGTCAAAAGAAGCGGCCACTATGCCAAGGCCGGTATGGCAGAGGACTTTACAACAAGACCGATAAATTTGTAGGGATCTGCGGAATGTTTATTTGGACTCAGGAAACTATAAAATTTATAGTCGCCTTTGCAGAGACCTGATATAAGGCGGAAGTAAAGAAATGAACCTCTGAAATTTTGCACGGCGACATTGAAATTCCACCAACATGAAATTCCGCCGCCGTTGACTAAAATCGTTTTCGATTATATTATAATTTATGATCACCGGTAAGGACAGGGAACGCCTGCGTGCCCTGGCGAACAAACAGCTTGAATATGCAAAAAGCCCGGCAACCAAAAACATTATTATAAAATGGCAGGCTCTTGCGAAGGGACAGCGGCAGGAACCAATCGTCCGCATGTCCTTTGGCGCGTACCGGGACGAAATAATTTACCCCAGGATGATCTGTGGGGGAGAATTCGCGCGCAGGATTGAAGAGACTCTCCTTGCCAATATGGCTGGCAGGGAGCTGTTCGATGACGACTCGGTAACTCCCGATTATTATCCCAAATTTTGGGAAACCAGTTTTAACCTCTGGGGCATTGACGTTAAGAGCAGTTTTTTATCGGATCCCAATTCAAAAAAACTCGCCTACCACATTGATCCTGTTATAAAAAATCTGGGCGATGATTTTTCCAGGTTCAGCAAAGGAACATACAGCGCGGATAAGAAGAAAACTTATGATGAAATTGATGAAATAAATAACTGCATCGGAGACATACTCCCTGTAAAAATTACCATGGCCTGCCTCAACGGCAGTGTTACAAATAAGCTTGTCCGGCTCATGGGCATGGAAAATATGTATCTGGCCATGATGGACTACCCTGATGAATTCCACGCGGTAATGCGGATGGCCTGTGAAGGGTATGAAGAATACTTTGCCTGGCTGGCCGCCGAAAGGCTGCTCTGCCCGACAACAGGCGGACAGCCTCTTAACCAGGACACTTATTGTTACACCGATGAGCTCCCTACAGGACAGGCCGATTTGCCGCCTGGACAGGATTCGGTGTTAATACCGGATTCAGTGTGTGCGCCGAATCTGACCCTTGGGGCGAAACAGGTCTGGGGTTATATGGATTCCCAGGAATCAGCAGCAATATCACCGGACATGTACGGCGAATTCGTCTTCCCATATCTAAGCAGGATCGCATCGGGATTCGGGCTGCTGTCTTACGGCTGCTGCGAACCGGTCCACCCGATTTGGGATAAATACCTTTCAACATTATCAAATCTGCGCAGGGTCTCTGTGTCGGCCTGGTGCGATGAGGAGTTTATGGGAGAACGCCTGCGGGGCAGCAGGATTGTTTTCCACCGCAAACCCAAATCGCATTTTTTGGTATTAAACAATCCGCTGGATGAGAATGAAATAACCGCTTATTTTAAAAAGACAGCCCTGGCCGCGAGGGGATGCATGCTCGAAGTAACCCAGCGGGAAGTAAGTACAATCCATAGTGATACAGCGCGGGTAAGAAAATATTTAAATATTATACGCGGGACGCTTGATAAATACTGGCGGCCCTAAAAGGAGATGAATATGGCCAATTCTGTTAAATTTAATCTGGACAAAATTACTACAGGAACCTGTTATTATCCGGAGCACTGGCCCCGCGAACGCTGGGAACTTGATATTGACAACATGGCCGACATGGGTCTCTCTGTTGTACGCGTTGCCGAACTGGCCTGGTCAGAAATGGAAAAAAGCGACGGCAAATTCAGCTTTGACTGGCTGGAGGAATTTATCGCGATGGCCGGTAAAAAGGGTATTAAAATAATCCTTGGCACACCATCGGAGGCGACTCCGGTCTGGCTGCGCGCAGCACACCCGGAAATAGTGCGTATGGACGAAGCTGGTCTGCAGCACGGCAGCCGCGGCGGGCACTGCCACACCAGCCAGGCGTTCAAGTACTATACCGGCCGCATTGTAACGGAGATGGTTAACCGTTTTGGGAACAATTCCAATGTAGCCGGATGGCAGATCGACAACGAGCTGCGCGGGTCGGAATGCCACTGCCCTTCCTGCCGCCGCGCATTCCAGGTTTGGCTTTTGGAAAAATACGGATCTGCTGAAAAACTCAACGAAGCCTGGGGAACCTGGTTCTGGAGCCAGCATTACAATTCCATGGAAGAAGTAGAATTGCCGTCCCTTAAGGAGACAACAATTTCCACAAGCCAGTATCTGGATTACAAACGTTTTGTATCCTGGTCAGCTGTAGACTTTCAGAATATGCAGATCAAAATAATACGGGAAAAAGCGCCGCACCAGTTTATAAGCCATAACTCAATGGGAATGTACCCGCAAGTTAATTACTACGATTTGGCAAAACAGCTTGATGTAATGGCCTGGGACGCCTATCCCCACGTCGATGATGATTACATAAATATGGCAAAGGCCCACGATCTGATCCGGGCAACCAAACACGACAACTTCTGGATGCTTGAACAAAAGAACGGGTATTTTAACGGCAGCGACTACAACCTTGCCATTACTCCGGGTCTTGTGCGCGCCTGGGGATTGTTCGATATTTCGCGCGGCGCAAACGGCGTGGTGTATTACCGTTACCGTGCCAACCGCTGGGGTCAGGAGCAGAACCCCAACGGAATACTTCGCCATGACGGATCAAAGCGCAGGGCATATTTTGAAATCAAGCAGATGAACAGGGAGCTTGATCCAATCAGGGAAAAACTGGGCAGTACAAAAGTTAAAACTGAAGTTGCGCTGATCCACAGTTACGATGAAATATGGTCGGGAATGGCCAAGAAGCAGTATAAAAATTTCGACTGCCACAGGCTGGAAGATGATTTTTACAGGGCCCTGTTAAGCCGCGGCATTACACCGGATTTGATCCATCCGGAAGATGATCTTTCTGCGTATAAGGTAGTTTTGGCCCCCAATATGTTTTTACTGTCGCAGAAGACAGCGGACAACATGAAGAATTTTGTTGAAAACGGCGGGACAGCGATATTCCATATCCGCTGCGGCCAAAAAGATCCGCAGAATGTCATGGTTGATATTCCGTGGCCCGGCCTTGTGCGGGATTTATGCGGAGTTATTGTCGAAGAATTCGAAGCGTTCCCTGATCATCTGCGCAACACAGTTACCTTTGATGGTAAAAAATATCCTGTGCGCTGGTGGGCTGATGTTTTGGTAGCTGACACGGCAAAGACAGTTGCTGTGTACGAGGAACGTTTTTATAAAAAGACGCCCGCCATTACCGAACACATTGCGGGAAAGGGCAAGGCCGTGTACTTTGCCGCAGCCGGCTGCATCGAATTAATCGGCGATTACCTTGACAGGGTATTTAAGGAACACGGCATAAAGACAGTGGCAATGCCTGACCGAGTATTTATGACAACACGGCAAAGCCCGCAAACTGTCTATACCTTTATTGTCAACATGGGAAGCGAGGCAAAAGAATTCAATCCAGGCGTCAGCGGCATCGATGTTATTACAGGAAAAAAAATCAACGGACAGATAAAGATTGAACCGCTGGATGTTTTGATTATAGATTGTAGTTAGTAGTTAGTAGTTAGTAGGGAGTGGGGAGTGGGGAGTGGGGAGTGGGGAGTGGGGAGTGGGGAATTAGCAGTTAATAGTTAAGAGTTAATAGTTAAGAGTTAACAGTTAACAGTTAACAGTTAATAGTGATAGGTTAATATTTTGTTAGCAGTTTATGTTTTTAGTTTACTGTTATGTTTACTGTTAACTGTTTTTCCATTACTGCTATTTTGAATGCGAGTTGTTTGTCCTTAATCTCGGTTATTTTGTAGCCGAGGTTTTGGTACCATTTTTTTAATTGCGCGTTGTTGTCGACAAGGGATAACTGAATTAAATTGCCGCCGGCTTTTTTGATTTGGTTTCCGGCAAATTCCATTAACTGTTTGCCGATATTCCTGTGACGGTACTCCGGCAGTACGGCAAGGCGTTCGATGATGTATTTGCCGCTTTCCGAATACCAGCCTATTGTTCCGGCCGGCTGGCCGTCTTCCGTAAATATATAGGCATAAAATCCGGCGTCAAGCTGTTTTTGGACTTTTTCGTTTGTGATAAAGGCTGTAAAGTAAGAGGCGTTATTGATCGTGTAGCCAAATTCATCGGCGACTGTTATAAACGATTTGCGCAGTATGTCTGCAATTAAAGCAGCGTCCCTGCATACTGCAATTTCACCGGTATGTCCTGTGTTCATTTATTATATTTTTGCTTGATTCTGAAACAATCGTTGAGATGTACTATCTGGTGCCTTGTAATCGGCATCATTATAAGCCCCAATATATTTTTCTTGCCCCAAAAATCAAGAAGCCAGATTGATTTTGGATGATTTATAACACCGTTGTTCCGGAGTATTCTGTCAAGCTGTTCCTTTTGGATTTTTCTTTTTATATCTTTAAATTCCAGCGATTGTATTATTTTTTTTGTTGACTTCCCGACCTTCTGTCTGTAAAGTTTTAATTCCTTGATGTTAATGCTGTTGTTGAATGATTCGATCTCCGGGCAAGTCATCGCGTTTCCGGTATCTGCGATTTTAATATTCAGTTTATCCTGAATTTCGCTGTTAAATATTGTCTCCCTGTTTCCAATTAGAATATTGGAAACCAAGTCTTCGATTCTGGCTATGTGCCATATATCCCATATAATTGAAGTTTCTTTTGCGGTAATGATTTTACAGGTTTCGTCCCTTAAATTATTCCAGAGGTTATCGGTATAGGTTTCCTGTCCGGTTTTATAAACGTTTTGGTCGTGCAGCAGGCTGTGCATTTCCAAAAGCAGTTCCCTGCCTGCCGCAAAAGTTTCTTCTTTAGGAAGCAGCTTCGCGAGGTTCTTTTGTTTTTCGTTCCATCCCTGTGATACATTAATCATAAAAATTCCTTTAAAAAAATTATTTTAAAACTTCAATTGCCCTTATTTAAAAAACAGATATACAATATAATAAATGATATACATATTTTTCAAAAATAACAATTCAAGGAGATTTAATTAATCATGAAAAAGCAGCCCAATGTAATTGTTTTTTTTACGGATCAGCAGCGCTGGGATTGTATGGCCGTCTACGGCAACCCCCTGGATCTGACTCCAAACCTGGATCGGATGGCGCAAGAAGGAACGCATTGTTTCAACGCGTTTACCTGCCAGCCTGTCTGCGCTCCGGCGCGGGCTGTTCTGCAGACCGGCAAATACGCGACCAATACAGGGGTTTACCGCAACGGTATTCCGCTGGAAAAAAACCATAAAACACTGGCACATTATTTTAAACAGGGCGGATACACAACCGGTTATATCGGTAAATGGCATCTTGCGCCCAACGGAGAGCCTGTTACCAGCGATTACCAGGGCGAATACGATTACTGGCTGGGTTCCAACGCGCTTGAGTTCACTTCGCGCGAATATAAAACCATAATGCATGATGCAGACGGAAAGGAAGTGTTCCTCCCCGGTTACCGTGTGGACGCGCAGACAGACGCCGGGATCCGCTACATTACCCAAAATAAAGACAGACCTTTCTTTCTTTTTATGTCCTTTATTGAACCCCATTTCCAGAACCAGGTAGACGATTATCCGCCTCCTGTCGGGTACAGGGAAAAATACACGGGCCGCTGGACTCCCTCCGATCTGCAGGCCCTGGTCGGTTCAACACCCCAGCATCTGGGCGGTTACTGGGGAATGATCAAACGCCTGGACGAAGCTTTGGGAAGACTGACCGACGCGTTGCTGAGCCTTAATATGCTGGACAACACGATAATCCTTTTTACCACCGATCACGGCTGCCATTTCAAAACACGCAATTCAGAATACAAACGCTCCTGCCACGAATCTTCGATACGGCTCCCGATGGTTTTAACCGGCCCCGGATTTGACGGCGGCGGCCGTGTTCAGGATCTGGTAAGTCTGGTTGATATGCCCCCGACACTGCTGGCGGCCGCGGGCCTTCCCATTCCTGCGGAAATGGAAGGCCGTTCAATCCTTGACGGACGCAAAAACTGGCCGGACGATATATTTATCCAGATAAGCGAATCCCAGGTAGGCCGGGCAGTACGGACCAAGCGCTGGAAATACGGGGTTACCGCGCCGGATCTGCACGGCGGTAAATTCAGTGATTCGCCGGTTTATGCTGAACAATACCTCTACGATTTAAAGTACGATCCCCACGAACTGAACAACCTGGCCGGATATAAATCCCACGCGGAAGTTTCCAAAAAATTAGGCGAGCGGCTGCTGCGTTATATCGAAAAAGTGGAAGGTAAAAAAGCGGTAATCACGCCGGCGGCAGAAGTAGCCTCAGGCCAAAAGGTTGTTCTGCCGGAAGAAGTGCTGTTATAAAATTCTGCTGAGAAGAGTCTCTCACGGAGGCACGGAGTAACACGGAGGACACAGAGGGAAGGAGTGGGGAGTAGGGATTCATTTCTCATTTCTAACTTTTCCCTTTTAATTTCCCCGTGCCTTTGTGAGCTCCGTGAGAGATCTTCATCGATTCATCGTGTTCGTAAGTGTACCAAAAGTACGATTCGTGGTAAAAATTCTTAAAAAATTATCTCAGTGTTCTTAAAAGACTTCGCAGCTCCGGGTCGGCCGGCTGGATCTGCGCCGAAGGTTTGGGACGGTCTCCCTCCGGTATATTTAGGAACACTTCGTCGCCTATGCCTATGCGGTCAAAAAAACCGTTTATGACAAGTTTGCCGGCGGAGACTTCTTCGTCGGCAGTGTCTATGGTCAGCCTGCCAACTATGTCGGAATCAGCGTAGACAAGGCCTATGCCTTCGTTGAGGACGCCGGCTGCACCCCGGCGGACCACGTCGTAGACGGCGCCTGCGGCAACACCGTCGGCGCGGCCCTTGTCGATAAGGCCGTCGCCGGAACGCCGCGCTATCAGCTCGGCTCTTAAGGGTATGGCCGCGCCGAGCTGGCTTACGATATTGCGGCTGCCGTTGCGCAGCCTGTCGGCTCCGGTCCGGTAGGCATTAAATACTGCCGCGGAAGCGCCGGTGCGGGCGACAAAAAGTTCACCCTTGATCGAAATATCCCTTTCATTTTCTGTTACCGATACGATCATAAAATAATCGGCGCCGGCTTCCCTTGCGGTCCTGAAGGCTGCGGAAAAAGACGGCTGGCGCAGTTCCAAATCCATTGGTAAAAAATTGCGTTCATGAACCATCAGCTCTTTAATATAGGACGCTCCAACCGCGCCGGCATCCGCATGGTAAAACGCCGACTGCGAGGCTACGGAAAATACTGCCAGTTTCCAGTGCGGTTTGGTGATATTTACCGGATCTACTCCCCAGTTTCTGAATAGGGCGCTTCCAAGAAGGGCATTGTAGGATTCAACGGCGTCGTTGAGGGCCGTATCGCCGAGGCCAAGATCCTGCATAAAACGCAGTTCTTCAAGATAACGGGCCGGGTAACCCTGCAGCCGCAGGAGATCCGCGTATTCGCGGCGGTCTCTGGCGTACGGGTTGAGTCTTAGTCCGCGGCGGTATTCAAAGAGGGCCTGATCCAGAAGGTTCTGCGAACGGAAGTCCCTGGCCCGGTTAAAATGCCAGGCCGCCCACTGGGCCCGTACCGGATCCTCAACTTTGGCGCCGGTTATAAGAAGATCTTCCAGTGTAAACCGGATAAATTCATCATCGGGGGCAATGACAGAAGCCGTTGATAAAATTGTAAGCGCTTCGGCTCTGCGGCCCATTTGTATAAAAGACATTCCCTTTAGGTACCAAGCGCTCCAGTCGTTGCGGTTTATTGCGATTAATTCGTCCGCCAGGGACGCGGCATCGGCATAACGGCCGGCGCGGTAACGCAGGGAAGCCAGAAGGGATTTTGCTGGAGTGTACCCGCTTTCATAATAAAGGGCCTGTTCGGCGTATCCGGAAGCTTCGGCGATCCGGCCTTCCCTGGACGAGAGGTAAGCCGCGTAATAATAAACCCTGTAGTCGTCCGGATGCTGAACCAGGGCCCTCTCTATATAGGAACGCGCGCCGTCGTAATCACCCATCGCGCCAAGAACAAGAGCCATGGAAACAAGAAGGCGCCTGTCGTCAGGGTAACGGCGGCTTGCTTCGCGGAAACGCAGAACCGCGTCAGATGTCCTGCCCCTGGCAATATCAAGTTCGGCGGCGGCGAACTGGGCTTCCTTATTGTAAGGTTCCCTGGAAAGAATATCGGTTATTATGCTGGACGCGTCGTCCAGCCGGCCAAGTGCGATTAAAGTCGACGCTTCCAGGTTCGCCAAATCCATGCTGCCCCTGGAAAGAGTCCTGGCCCTGCGCACCCAGACCAGGGCCTGATCAAATTCGCCGAGCTGGTAATAACATTCGGCCAGGGCGGCGGTTGCTTCTGCATTGCCGGGGCTTAAGCGCAGACATTCGATAAAAGATTCCGCGGCTGTATACCAGTCCTCCGCGACCATAGAGGATTGGCCGCGTTCGTACCAAAAGGCCGGGTTTGTGTTCTGGGCCGCACTGTTAGGTGCAGCGCTGGTCTGGGCCGTCAAAAAGGACACGGTAAAAATAAAAAAAACAACGCCAAACGCAGTAATGAATTTTTTATTCATTCATGATTGCCTTTTTTTTCATGATTATTGCGGATAATTTTTATCGAATTGATCTTGCGGCCGTCCATTTCCTGGATTATAAATTCCAGATCCTGCCAGACTGCCTTCTCGGATTTTGAAGGAATTTTGCCGAACAAATCAAAAACAAATCCGCCCAGTGTATCAAAATCATCGGAAGGCAGGCTGACTCCGATATGCTCCGCCAAATCTTCCATGTTAATCCTTGGGTCGGCAATCCAGGCGCCTTCGCCGGAATCCAGGATGTCTTCTTTTTCGTTGTCGAATTCATCCTGGATGTCTCCTATGATTTCTTCCAGAATATCTTCCAGACAGACTATGCCGGAGACGCCGCCGTATTCATCAACCACAACCGCGATATGTACCCTGCGGCGCCGGAGTTCGCGGAGCAGTTCGTCGATGTGTTTTGACTCCGGCACAAAAAACGGTTTGCGAAGAAGTTTCGCGAGATCAAAAGGTTCATCAAGAACCATGTTCCGCAGTATGTCCTTGACATGCAGGATTCCGATAACCTGGTCAATGGTTTCTTCGTAAACCGGAAACCTGGAATGACCGCTTTCAATAATGCGGCCAAGGAGATCCTCCCTGCCGGCGCCGGACGGTAAAAAAACGGTATCGATCCTTGGAACCATTACTTCCTTGGCCGTGGTTTCGGAGAGTTCCACAACACCCTGAATCATTTCCTGTCTGTCGGTCTCAAGTGATTCATAAGTTTTTTTATCTATTTCGGTTCCGCCCTTTTTAAAAAAAGATCTCGCGAATGACTGTGTACTCATATAATCGTTTCTCCGGTTATCTCTGTCAAAATTTTTTCCTGTAATTCAAGCATGGGTTCCGTTCCGCTGTTGGTTTTGTGATCCATTCCGTCAAGATGAAGTATACCATGAATCAGCAGACGGCGCAGTTCCTCATCGGATGAAACACCAAAATAGCCGGTGTTTTCATCCAGAGCCTGAAGGGAAATCACGATATCGCCGGCGATAAATCGGCCGCGTACGGTTTCTCCCTGAACAAAGGTTAATATATCGGTCGCTTCATTCTTTTTTCTGTATTCTGAATTTAATTCCATTATTTTGTTATTGCCGCACAGAAGTACCGAAACATCCCAGCGTTCTTTTCTTAAATGATTTAATACTTCCAGAATATAAAGTTTGGCTTTCCCCATCCATGCGGGGGGAGGCACCCCTTCGGTATTAAAACTCACCCTGTTCATTCATCGTTCTCCGGCGGTTTGGTAATATCAATTTTGGGATAGGCGATCCGGGAATGGTTATAGCTCATAAGCATACGGACAAATGCCTGCTTGATTGTTTCCATATCCCTGAATGTCAGTTCGGATCTTGCCAGCTGCCCGCTTTCCATTTTTGCGGAAATCAGCTCCTGGACAAAGGTTTCCATTTTTGTCTGTGTCGGCTTGTCCAGGGTTCTGACCGCAGCCTCTGTCATGTCGGCCAGCATCACGACGGCGCTTTCCCTGGACTTGGGCGGCGAACCCTGATAACTGTAGTCTTCCGGATTTACGGGTGTTTTTTTTACGCTGCTTTCCTGCTGTTTGAGGGCTTTGCTGTAGAACCAGGTAATTATGGAATTGCCGTGATGATCCGCTATGATTTCCATGACATCGCGGGGAAGTTTTAACTGACGCGCTTTTTCCACTCCCAGTTTTACATGGTTGCGCAGTATGGTCACAGAATGTTTGGGAGTAAGGCCGTCATGCGGATTAACATCGGTCTGGTTCTCGACAAAAAACTGCGGGTTTTCCATTTTGCCTATATCATGGTAATACGCGCCGACCCTGGCTAAAAAAGAATTTGCGCCGATATCCTGGCAAGCGGTTTCCGCAAGATTGGCGACCATTATCGAATGGCTGTAAGTTCCTGGCGCAGTTGTAAACAGACGCCGCAGGATGGGCGCGTTTAGATCCGAGAGTTCAATAAGCCTGAAGGTTGTAGCCGCGCTTAGGGCCTGTTCCAGCGGAGGGAGAAAACCAAAGACAAGCATTCCGGAAGCGATGCCGTTAAAGGCTGCCCAAAAAATCAACCCGGGATAAACTGCTGCTTCGGTGCCCTGGCCCAGCATGATCGCAATAATGGCGACGCAGTTGAGGGCGGCAATTATAAGCCCTGCCTTGACCAGATCCATCCGTTTTTCCGCGCCCTGCAGCACAAAGGAAGCGGACGCCCCGGATACAAGCGCAAGGATCAGCGAAGAAGCGTCATAAGCGTCGCTGAAGTAGGCGCCCAGCGGCAGCGCTATTGCAAGAAAGAGCGCCAGCCTGGGATGGATTAAAATTTCTATCAGCATAACAACGAGCGCTGTTGGAATAAAAAGTGAAACCGGCACAAAGTTCATGCTCAGCGTAAGACTGCGCGTCAGTATTGTGCCGCTTATGTAGAGGGCGGACAGGATGCAGATAAGGTAGACCTCCTGGTCGCGGAGATCCCTGCCGATGATCCTTTTGCCGCAGAAGAAAAACAGGGAACTAAAAACAAGCAGCAGCAGCAGGACTCTGGAAAAAATCAGCCTGATGTCGTTCTGCATTGACATATTGAGAACACCAAGTTCGGTCATGTCTTCTTCGGTTATGATAAAACCTTTTCTTATGACTTTTTTGCCGCGTTCAATATAATTCATGACAGGTTCGGTTTTGGCCCTGGTTTCCATAACGCGCGCAACTGTCTCATCCTGGGAAAAAATTACATTGGCCGCAAAGAAAAATTCCGTCAGATTCTCAATCATGGTAACGGACTCAGGGGAAGCAAGGCTGCCGGCAGCATCATGGACAGCCGAGGAAATTTTATCCAGTGTGTAAATTGAACTGTAGGATACGCGTTCCCGTTCTACCCTGGTACCAGTGCTGCGGATAAGTTCGGCTGTATCCGGGTTGAGTCTTTCCAGACTTTCGTCAGGGGGCATTTCAAAAATACCTGAATCGGTAATTTTATTAAAAACCTGGGTAGCCTGATCCAGCAGCTTCTGCCGGTCGGGGCTGCGGAAAAAAAGTGAAAGAATAATGTTGGAAAAATATTCGGGATAAGCGCCACGGACAGCCGCGATAAATTCGGATTCGGTATCGTTAAAGTGATCGGCGGCCAGCACTGTAAAATTTTTCCAGTTGTTCTGCATGTCCTCCGCGGCTTTGGCCGAATAATGGAACACCGCGGGAACCAGGCGTTCCTGGGCTTCTGATTTAAGGCGCGTAGCTTCCGTGTCTTCGTAGGTAAAGGAATGTTCGGCTATTACATCACGCTCGGCAACCTTGCCGGCTTCGAATTCATCGGGGTTTTCGCCGGAGCTGCCGGCATTCATGTTAGCCATAACCACGGCCAGGGTAAACAGAAACGCGCCGGCTGCCGCCAAAAAAGGCTTTAGCCTGAAGTCCCGGGGAACCAGTTTTTTAATTTTGTCCGCAATACCGCGGAAGTTAATTTTTGGCTTCATCGTTCTCGTCGTAGGCCTGGATTATTTTTTTAACCAGCGGATTGCGGACAACATCCCCGGTATGCAGCCACATAAAACCAAGGCCTTCCACTTTGGAAAGGACTGAAACCGCATGCATCAGTCCGCAGTCCTGTTTTCTGGGAAGATCAACCTGGGTTACATCGCCTGTAATTACGGCCCGTGCTCCTTCTCCAATGCGGGTAAGAAACATCTTCATCTGTTCTTTTGTGGTGTTCTGCGCTTCGTCAAGAATAACAACACATTCGTTGAGGCTTCTGCCCCGCATATAGGCAAGAGGGGCAATTTCTATTGAACGGGTTTCTTCCATTCTGTGAATTACATCGTAGGGAACAAGGGATTCCATCGCGTCGTAAAGCGGCCTGAGGTAGGGGTTAATTTTCTGAATCAAATCGCCGGGAAGAAAACCAAGGCTCTCGCCGGCTTCCACTACCGGACGGGTAAGCACCATCTTGCGCATTTTTTTGGCGAGCACAAGCCTTAAAGCCTCGGCAATGGCGAGATAGGTTTTACCGGTTCCGGCGGGGCCTATGCAAAACGCGATATCATGGGTTCTCATGGTATGGATATATGACGCCTGGTTTTTTGATCTGGGATAAACGCGCCCGAATCCATGCGGAATCTGAATAATCCCCTCATCGGCCGGAGTTCCTCCGGTCAGCGCTTTTATGTATTCCGGAGTCGGATTTTCCCCGCTTGAGACCAGAGCTATAAGGTTATCCATTACAGCCTTAAAACGCCGCAGCCCGTCGCCGTCGGCGCCTTCCAGCCGGATTTCGTTGCCCCTGGTCGCAATACGTCCGCCCAGGGAACCTTCTATTACCTTGAGATTTTTGTCGTTTACGCCGCAAACCCCGGATAATATATCCCGGTCATCCAACACTATGGTTATGCTATCGTCCAAAAAAACTCCTGATTTTATGGTAAACCAAGTCTATGACCCATTAAAGACCATAGTCAAGTCACCTATTTCTAGGTGTCACCTAATTTTAGGTGTCACCTAATTCTGGCGTACGTGAAAATTTACTTGAATGTAATTTTATCCTTGTCAACGCCGATCTCGGTACGGATTTCTTCAATCGGAACCCACTTAACCGTAAAGGAAATAATATTGTTGAATTTCCACGACGGAACAGACGAATTGGTATCCAGGTAGGGCGACAGCGTAATTCCCAGGGTAGCGTTCCAGTCACCCAGATTATGGATCACGTTAAGGCTAAAGGACTTGAGCTTAAAGGCTGAATGCCTGCGCAGATTATCGCTGTCAAACCTGAATGAATTAAGCAAATCAAACAGAAAATTGGTCTCGGTTCCGGACGGAAGTTCAATATTATTGGTAAAAAACGGAAAATACTTGTACATCTGGGCATTCTCGGAAGTGGTGGAAAACTGGATGTTCATAAAATTGGAAATATCCATTTCCAGCCCAAGGGAAAAAGTCATTTTGGAATAGGTATAACGCTGAAGATCAAAAATCAGGCTGCTTCCCACATTTAGTGAACAAAGAGGGCCGTTATTCCACAGGGCTGTTTTGGGGAAACTATTGGAAATGGAAAAACTCAATTCCTGGGGCGAGAATGACTTGTCGCCGGACTGGATCCAGCCGATGGTCGTGGAAGGATCAAGATTCAATGTGTACGGCGCAATGTAGGTCATTAAGTATTTTGCGTTGAATTTCCAGAGGTTAAGCGAAGAAGTAAGCGAAGAAAATCCGGTTATTAAAGGATCATAGGTTAAGCTCTGGTCAAAGGATGCCCAGTCGCTGAACTTGAGGCTCTCTGTAAAATAGATTGGCTGGACTACCCTGTTCACATTATCAAAAGGTTCGAGTATGGTATTGCGGATTCTGGTCTCGGAGGTCCATGCACTGAATAACGCCGCGCGGAAAACCGCGTTCCCGGCAAGCTGCGATTTTTTTGGCGGCAGTACAGTGGAGATCGATATGCTCTGAACCTGATCCATTACTGACGCTTCAATTCTGGCGCTTACAGCGTTGGTATCAAGTTTCCCGTCAGTCCAGTCGCCGGTGTCCCAGTTCCACTGCGGGGCATCCATTGTATCCGTAACATTGGTTCCGTCAAATGTGGTTTTTGCCAGCAGCCCTTTGAGATCATAGGAAAAACTTGTATTCCCCCAGACTGCACTCCGGAAGAAGGGGCGCACCGAAGCAGAAAATATATACGAAGTGGTAATGTAGGTTTCGTTATAGGCGCGTTTGCGGGCCGCTCCGATATCGGTATTGGCGTCTTCGTTAAGATAATTCCAGTTCTGCCATGAACCTGTGCCGGTGAACCGCAGCGATCCGGAATACGCGTTGTTTGGCTGGCTCATTGTAATTCCGACGCTGGCGTCGCTTTTTACTCTGGTCATCAAAGATGAAACATCGCTCCAGTCAATTTCTTTTGGATTGTTCCAGTTGTAGGCGCCGCCCGTATTGCTGCCCCTGTCGTTAAAAAACTGCAATTCAGAAGCTGCGCTTGGACCCAGAGAATAACTTACGGTATACCTTGGCCCGCCGGCGGAAAATATATCAAACCTCTGGCCAAGCACCGGCGGTTTTAAATTATACGGATCGTTTACAGACTGCACAGGCTGGCTGTCCGGTTCCGGATCTTCCCAGGGAGGGATCGGCTCAGCCGGCAATACGGAATCGGGGGGAGCAGCATTCGGTCTTGTTAAACCCGAAACCGCAGCGTTGCTGAAAGGGGTGCCGCCGACAGATGCGCTTAACGACAGGATGGTAAATTTATCCGGGAAGAAAAATAAATAATCGGGATTGGCAGGCGAAGCCGGTATCGCGGGAGCCGGGCTTGCGGGCCGCGACTTGAATGCCAGGCTGCTTGAAATACCGGAAACGGAAAACGAGGAAACAAGCGGCGACAGTCCGGAAACCTGGGGCGAAAAAGATCCGGACAAACGCATTTCGTACGATGAAATTGATGAATCGGTAACAACATCGGTTGCCGCCGAACCGCTTTCGCGAAGCATGGCAAGCCAGTCAAGGACCTCGGAACGGTTGGTAAAATCGCGGTTCACATAGGGATCCGAATACATGGGAATGCTCCACGACAGGGAACCCTGTCCAAAAGAAAGGGAACCGGTCATTTCCATCCGGTAACGGACAGGCAGCAAAAGTTTAAACAGATACGAAGAATTCCAGTCGCTTTTTCCGTCATATCTGGCGAAGGGAGATGATCCGTAGGCGACCTGGTAAATATTGCGGGTTAACCCCAGCCCCAGCGAAAGGTTGAACGCTCCGAAATTATTCATACGCGGCAAATACAGTTCGCTGCCCAGGTAATAACCCAGGTTGGTATAGGCGTCAAAAAGCACGGACAGCCGCGGCTCGTCAGTACTTACGGTTTTTTTACCGGTAGTTCTGAGGAACAGGCCTTCGCGCACCTTCTCGCCGTCAGGCGTTGATCCAAAAATGCGGGTAATGGAATTCTCAACCGAAGTCGATGATTTGGGCCTTCCCAGCAAATAGGTTGTAGTCTGTAAAAAAACTCCTTCGCGCGCCCTGCTTCCCAGCACAGGGTGGAAAACAATTTCGTCGGAGGGATAAATAAAAAACGGGAGCCACAATACAGGAACGGTGCCCACTTTTAAAACCGCGTTGAGCACTGCCCAGTCGGAGCCGGGAAGAAGCCAGAGTTTGGAAGCGTTAAGCGACCAGAGGGCATCCGGGTTCTGGCCGTTGGTGATCTCGGCGCCTGTCAGAACGGTCACATCCTCACCGCTGCGGGAAATAACCGAACCTGCAAACCTGTAAGCGGAATCGCCTGTGGTGATCGAACGTTCAGAAATGCCGTTAAGAAAAATGCTCGACCAGTTGTCAAGGTTGACCGTTATGGAATCTCCCTTGAAAGTCTCGACTGTATTGCCTTCTTCCTTGACATATTCAACGCCGCCGGAGGCCGTCATTATGTTGCGTGTCCGGTTGTATAAAATTTCCCAGGCCGTAATGCGGTGAACGGCGTCGCCGTCCTTGAGGCTTACGGAAACATCACCGGTGAGCCGCGCGTATTCTTCGTTGACAACCTCAAGTGTAAAATATTCGGTGCTTCTGGCAGATTCGATAATTATTGTTTTGGCGTTTTCGGAAACAGTACCGCCGGCAGCCGGCAGTTTAAAATAACTGCGGAGCCTGTTGGCCAATTCGTCGCGGGTGCCTCCCTCCGACAGACCAAGGCTGCGGCACCAGGACGCAAGTTCCATCAGTGTCGAAGTTTTTATGTCCAGCTCAAGGACCTGTTCGGTCTGCAGCGCTGAAGACTTGTCGTCCGCTGCTTGCTGCGACACTGCTTGCTGCGACACTGCTTGCTGCGCCGCTGCCTCCTGCTGCGCCGCTGTGCTGTCATCAACATCTTCCTGCGCCGCCTCCTGTTGCGCAGCGGTCTCGCCGGCCAACGCTGCTTGCTGCGATGCTGCTTGCTGCGCCGCGATTCGCTGAGCTGCCGGGAAAAAGCAGCCGGCAAAAATTACTGCCAATAAAGCGAACCGTTTCATTTACGTTTGGCCGGACCACGCTGGGACTGTTTTTTTCTCTGCGCCATAATATCCCT
>Ga0123357_10001578_pt1 | contig 24355 bp, 23 predicted proteins | sample TergutEmb28metaG_FD_89873 | JGI IMG/M metagenome (GOLD analysis project Ga0123357, IMG submission 89873) | Embiratermes neotenicus P4 segment gut microbial communities from Petit-Saut dam, French Guiana - Emb289 P4 | ecosystem: Host-associated > Arthropoda: Insects > Digestive system > Gut ...
CCACTGCGGACGATCGCGTACACGATACTGACCCTCTCATCTAGTCTTGGGGGCGCAACAGGCGCCAACGATCAATCTTACGTTACGGGGCAAAGCCCGGTCAAAAACAGTTTTCCGACCGGCACCTACTGCCCCGAATCCTTGTAGGATTTCGTCACCATCTGGCCCGGCATGAAGGCGATGCATTCGACGTCGGTGGTGCTGGCGGACGCGTCCGCGCTGCTGAAGTAGTTGACGGTCAACGACGAAGAGTTGACGTCGATTCCGACATAGAGCGCGAACTGGTCGGTGCAGAAGTTGACGATGTCCGAACTCACATTGGCGACATTCGATTCGGCGCCCACCACCTCGCCCTCGTGGGACGACGAACATGGCAAGACCTGCATCGTGGTGATCGGGTTTGTCAGCGTCGACACGTCCTTGACGCAATCGCCCACCCTCAGCGACGACAAGCCGACCGTCGCCGTCGCCGTGACCTGCCCGTTGGCGTCACGGTAGGCCTGCGAAACGCCACAAGCGCTGACGCCCAGCGCCAAAGCGCCCGCCACACCCGCCAAGGCGGCCCGTCTGACCATGTTCATCACGTCAGTCAGTATACCTAGGACGGCGGCACAACCAGGGCCAATATGATGATCGCCAGACCTGCCAGACCCGTCACAGCGGCGTCCCAAAACCGCCCCCGCACCGCCAACAGCCCGATGACCCGTTCGGGCAGCACCAAGCGCATGAGACCGGCCAAGCCCGTCGCCCCGCCGACCATCATGGCGCCGCGGCGCCAATGGTTGACCACGATCAGCCACACCCCGACGGCCACACAGGCAAGCACCACCAGCAGTGGCCATTGCCGGTACAACGCCCGGGGCCAACCGCGCACGAAGCGCATCCAACGTGCCAGCATGTCAGGCCTGATCGACCAGGTTCGCCAGCAGCATGGCACGTGTCATCGGGCCGACACCGCCGGGGTTCGGCGTCAGATAGCCCGCAACCTCGGCGACGGACGGGTCGACGTCGCCGACAGGTTTGCCGTCAACCCTTGTCACACCCACATCGACGACGACAGCCCCCGGCTTGACCATGTCGGCCGTCAACATGTGAGGCTGGCCGGTGGCCATGACGACCACATCGGCTGCGCGGGTGTGGGCGGCCAGATCGCGGGTCGCCGAATGGCACTGGGTGACGGTGGCGTCGATGCCACGCCTGGTCAGCAGAACTGCCAGCGGGCGCCCCACCGTCAGGCCGCGGCCGACGACAACCACCTCGGCGCCCTTCAGGCTAATGTCGTAACGCGTCAGCAACTCGACGATGCCACGCGGGGTGCAGGGCAGGATGCCCGGCGCGCCGGCGGCCAATCGCCCCAGATTGACGGGCGTCAGCCCGTCGACGTCCTTGTCAGGGCTGACCATGGCCAGCAGGGCGTCCTCGTCCATCGACGGCGGCAGTGGCAGTTGGACAATGAAACCGGTGCAGTCGGGGCTGGCGTTCAACGCGGCGATTTGGGCGGCTACGTCCGCCTGGGTGGCGTCGGCCGGCAACTTCACCTGGATGGACTCGATACCCACCTCGGCGCAGTCACGGTGCTTGCCGGCGACGTAGATGGCGGACGCCGGGTCGTCCCCCACCAAGACGGTGCCGAGCCCGAGGCTGACACCTTTTGCCTTGAGCGCGGCCACACGGGTGGCCAGTTCGGATTTGATGGTGGCGGCTGTCGCTTTGCCGTCCAAACGCACTGCTGTCATGCCCCCAAGCCTACCGGCAAGGGAAGCCTTCAGCCGCGACCATCGATGACGACGGTGACCCGCTGGTGCAAAAGATAGACCGTCAGGGCGGTGATATCGTCGGCCGCGACGGCGACGCTCATGACGGCGCTGCCGTCAAGTTGGGCTTGCGGCGGGTAGACCACCGAAGCGCTGAAGACCGAAACCGTCTGGTCATCATCCTCCAAGGCCGGCAGCCCCAACAGGAACACCCGACACCCACCTGGCAGGGGCGCCGACGGCACCTGGCCGGGCGACAGCCTCAATGCCACCAACGAGGTGCCCTCCGGCAACGCCGGCCGCCCGAAATCACCGGGCCTCAACAGGGACCCGACGGCCAATGTTTGCAGGGCCCGCGTGCCCACCACACTGCCCTGATCCGCCAGCGGGACGGTCGGCACCCCTTCGGCACTGATTTCGGCGACCCCCAGATCGCCGGCCTGAATGATGTCACCCTGCAACACCGGCTTGGCGACGACGATCACCGGCTGACCGTGGCTGACCTGGGCGAAACCGTAGGCGGTGCCCAGGCCGCCCAGGCAGGCAACCAACACGATGATCGCGACCATCATCGACATCGGCCGCCGTGACGGTATGGGCTTACTGGCCGGAAGCCACGAAATGGACATCTTTGCCCCCCTTCGTGACCTATCTTTTCAGGTCAAGCGGACTTGATGGAAGGGGGCTGTGGATAAGCCTTGGCGCCCCCCGACCGCCAGGCCAATATCAGACCTGCCACCAGGCCCGCGAACCCGAACAGGGTTGTGGCGAGCAACGCCATCGGGCCGAGACGGGGGCCCATGTCGGCCAGCCGGAAAGAGCCGAAACCGCCGATGCTGAGCCCCGCCAGCCCCGTCATCACCAAGCCGGCAAGGATGCCCGTGGCACCGCCGATCAACCCCCCGACGTCGACCCGTACCGGTTCGCCCAACACCTTAGACGCGCTGGTTTGGGCCCGCATGCTGACCCAGGCGCCTGTCACACCGGCCACCACCGGGGCCACCAGCCACATCAGATGGAAGGCTGAATGTGCGCCGTCCGACGGTATCGCGCCGAAGACGGGCAGGGCGGGCAGGATGCCGGCACTCACCGCGACCGGCGAGACGACAGTCCCGGCGCCAACCGCAAAACCGGCACCGACAAGCCAAGACACGCACCACAGCAGAAAGTTCGGCAGCCAAAGCGCCTGAAGGATCGCAAGCAACACGCCACCCAGGGTTCCCGTATCCAGCCCGTCCTGAAGTGTGCCGACTCTGGCCCGGGCACCCACCAACGCGATGCACATCACCACGGCGCTGAGCGCCACCAACACGCCGATGGCGGCACCGAGGGCGCGCGGCAGGGCCGGTAGCCAAGCCGGTGAGCCGTCGGGCCAAGGTATTCGCCAACCGAACAGCGGCGCCGCCGCCGACCAACCCACGACCGCCCCAACCACAAGCCCGCCGATCACGGCTCGGACCAGCGACTCGGGCTGCAGCAATACCGTCACCACGGCGATGATCGCCACGTAGGCCACCGCGACGGTGCCGGCGACGCCGGCGACGCGGCGGGTCGAGGCACCGGGTGCAGCCGCGAAGCCGTGCCGCAGGGCGGCCCGCGTGATGCCAAAGCCGACGGCCACCATCACCAGCGTCAGCCCCAGGGGCACGATGGAAATCGCGACGCCCTCCAGCGTCAGTGGCGCGCCGTGGGCCAACAACAGCAGCCCGACGGCCAAACCGACGGGGCCGCTCAACGGCAGGCTGGTTGCCGAAAGCCAGCCGATCATCGGTAGGCAAAGACAGATCAGGTAATCAACCAGAAGCGACAGGACAACCCCGGCGACCGCGGCGATGGGCCACGGCGCCAGACGGCGCCAGACCACCCGTGCCGGGCCGCGCCTCGTCCTTCTTGACATGATTGCCATGCGGCTATCCTGCCATGCGCCGCAGCGTTAGCGCGGCTTGACTGGACGTCATCGTGAAACCGCCCGCCCAGACCCCGCAGTTCCAGGTGATGGAATCGGCCGAAGAAGCTGTGATCGGGCAACCCATGCCGCCCAGGTTTGCCTTGAGGTATTGATAGACGGACGACCCGTCCGCCCCGTCGAAAACAACGGTGACAAGCTCGGACAAGTTCGTCGTGCTGGCCGGTGTGAGGCCCGCCGGAATCGAGAACCCGGCCGGCGCGAAGCTCATACCCCGATCCGTCAGCAAAACACCGCCGGGCGGCGCCGTCACGACAATTGTTGAGGGTGACGATGCCGTCGGATTTGTGGCCGCCGGTGCAGCCGCGCAGCCGGCCACAGCAAAACCAGCCACCAACAGCACCGCCCAACCGCGCCGAACCGTCATATCCAGCCCTTGCGGCGGAACACGACGAACAGCGCCACCACCGGGATGATGATCAAAAGTGCAGCTATCCAAAGGCCGGCCGGCAATCCGAAACCAAAATACGGCACGTTCATGCCGAAAAAGCCCGTCACCAGCGTGGGAACGGCGATGATCGCCGCCCAGCCGGCCAGCAGCTTCATGGCCTCGTTCATACGGTTGTCATTCAGCGCCAGGTTCGTCTCGAAGACGGACGATACCAAGTCGCGCAGGTTGTCCAGCCATTCAGTTGCCCTCAGGGTGTGATCGGTCAAGTCCTCGTAATAAACCAGCAGCTCGGCCGTCCACTGGCGCTCGACGGAGCCTTCCCGCATCAAGGCCGCCACGACGTCACGCATAGGCGGAATGACCTGGCGCAGGTCGACCAGTTCCCGCCGCACGGTGAAAGTGCGCTGCTGCAGCGCCTTGAGGTCGGCGCGGTCGGCGAATGCCTGATCGATCAATGCTTCCGCGTCGTCATCCATGCCCTGCAGCACATCGAACTGTTCATCGATAGCCTCGTCCAGCAGGCCCTGCAACAGTCCGTCGACACCGAACCCGACCAGCTTCGGATCCTCCTGCCAACGCGTGACCACCGAGGACATATTGAACTTGTCGTCCAAGCGCACGGTCAGCAGGCATCGCGGCAGCATGTAGGCGCTTATGCGCGTCAACTGGATGCGGCTGGCCGTGGCGTCGGCGGGCCCGAGGCTTGCGCCATACATTGTGGCGAACATGTAGCCGTCGAAGCGGGTGGCCTTGGGACGCTCATCGGGCGCCAGCGCGTCCTCTATCGAGTGGGGGTCCAGGTGCAGGGCCGTCCCAATGCTGGTTACCTCGGAATCGTCGACGTCGCAAAGATCAACCCACACCAGCAGGTCCGGATCGGCGATCAGTTTCGCGACGGTGTCCTTGTTGACGGCCTGATCGACCGGCTTACCGGCGCGCCAAGCCATACCCGCGATACTCACCCGAATAACTCTAGACGACCCGAAGCTGACTAAGCTGGTAGCGGCATCAAATAGGAGGTTGTCATGGCCAAGCGTCTTTATCGCTCAAGCAGCAACAAGGTGTTGGGGGGCGTCTGCGGTGGTATCGCCGAGTATTTCGGCATCGACGCGACATGGGTGCGACTGGTGGCCGCGATCCTGGCGTTCATCGGCGGCAGCGGCGTGGCAGTTTATATCGCGCTTTGGCTGTTCCTGCCTGACGACGCCACCGGCGACATCGGCCTCGACGCGGTCTTCGACTTCTATCAGGCCCACCGCGACCGCCCCAGCAATCGCGTCTAGGCCGGCACCCTAAACGGGCGTCCGCGAGAAATTCAGGTGACTGCGCGACGGCGTCGGGCCACGCTGGCCCTGGTAATGCGACCCCGCCCCGGACGACCCGTATGGGTGGGCAGCCGGTGAACTCAGCCGGAAGAAACACAATTGCCCAACCTTCATGCCAGGCCATAGGGCGATCGGCAACGTCGCCACATTGCTCAATTCCAGCGTCACGTGGCCCTCGAAACCGGGGTCGATGAAACCGGCCGTCGAGTGTGTCAACAGACCCAGCCGGCCAAGGGAAGACTTGCCTTCCAGGCGGGCCGCCACATCGTCGGGCAAGGTCACGTATTCATACGTCGAGCCCAACACGAACTCGCCCGGGTGCAGCACGAAAGGTCCTTCCTGCTGGGTGACCGCGCGGGTCAGCTCCGACTGATCCTCAGCCGGGTCGATCACCGCGTAGCGGTGATTCTCGAACACACGAAAGTACTTGTCAAGGCGCACATCGACACTGGACGGCTGCACCAGCGCAGGGTCCCAAGGGTCAAGACGGACGCGGCCGGCCTCAACCTCGGCCAGGATGTCGCGATCAGATAACAGCATGGCCCTAGTTTACGGCCCGGATCATGGCAGAATGGCGGCATGATCGTTTTCTCTGGTTGGGGCATTTTGGCCCTTCTGCCCCCGGGGCTCGGCTACGGCTTGGGGTTTCTGATCGGCAATGCCGTCGCCGGCGACTCCACCACGCTCGCGTTCGTCATCGCCGGCATCGGGTTGATGATCGGCTCCGTCGGCGACTGGTACCTGGGCATCTGGCTGAACAAGACGAGCGCCGCGAAACAGGTGGACGCCGCGGTGGCCGCCCGTCAGCAGCAACTTCAACAATTGGTCAACTCGGGACAGTACTACCGCGGCCCGGGGTACCCGATGCCCACCTCCATGCAGGACGCGCAGAACCAGGCCGATGCGCAACTCGCCGCCGAAGCGGCGGCCGCCCACGCCAAGATCGGCAACCGCAACACCTTATTCTTCATCCCCGTACAGTATTGGGCATATATCGGCGCCGGAGCGGGAGCCATACTGGTGATCGCCAAGTTGTTCGCATAGTCACTCAACTGGCCCAACGCCCGCTGAAAAACAACCACGCCCAAATGATCATGGCAGCGCTGCTGCACACCACATAAATCGCCACCGCCATGTCCTTCGCCACCGGCCAACGAGCCGGACGCCAGGTGACCGCCGCACCCAAGCCCGCCCACAACGGAAACCACAACAACACCGCCCGGTTGACGGACATGAACCAGTATGACGTGCCGAAAGCCACCACCTGAATGCCGACGAAGGCCGCCGCTGCCCAATGTCGCCGCACCAGGCACCAGATCGTCGTGGCCAATCCCACCGCCATCGAGCCCACCTCCGCACGGAACACCCAAGCAACATCTGGACGCCCCGGCCAACTCGCCAGATGGCCGGCGTCGATGGTGTGCAACAGCGACTGCCATGGGTTGGTGAAACCCCGCGTCCACCCGGCCTGCTGGGCTTGCAACCAGGCCGTCCACGTGCCTGTGATGCCGTGAAGAAACAGCTCGAAAGCCCCCAGCACAGCCAAGGGGATCAGCAGCCACACCCACGCGACAAGCAAACTCACCCAACGCGGTTTGCCGTCACTGCGTTCTGACGAGACGAATTGCACAAGCGCCATAACCGCCAGCGCGCCAACCAGGAACAGACCTGACACGCGGAAAGTGCAGGCCACCCCGGCAAGGACGGACGCCTGAAGCCACCGGTGTTCACGCGCCTGTTGCCACGCCCAAAAGGCCGCCGCACAAAACGCTGCCTCTGTGTAGCCAACGGCCGTGAACACCGCCGTCGGGGCGATCAACCAAAGACATGCCGCCGGCGCGCCGAACATCTTGTACAGCGCCGCCGCCGCCAAAGCCGAACCGGCTAACGACACCAGCACACCGGTCAGTTCCATCGGCAAACCGATAACAGACCCAGCCCTCAGCAGCAGCGGCAACCCGGGGAAAAACGCCGCCGACGTCGGGTCGGCATAGCCGTCACTCGCGATCGCCATGAAGTGCAACACATCCCAACGCCGCAGCAAAGTCCCCACATCGATATGTTCGCCAACCATGACGGCCACACCCACCGCCGCAATCATCAACCGCGACAGCAGCCAGACCTTGGCCACAAGCCGTGCGTTCATTCGTCTGCCTTGACCTTGGCGAACCAGACCACATCGGGCTGATGGTCGAGGACGCCGCCGATCGGGTCGTCCACGAAGGGGCCACGCACGGGGTCTATCCACGGGTGGAACATATCGTTCACGACGCGCGTGGCCAGCCAGATCTGCACGCCGATGCGCAAAACGATAGCCAACCAGTACAGCACGTCACGCCCGGCGCCATCGGTCAAGGTGCCTGCCAGATAGCCCCACACGGCCAGGAAATACAACCCCTCGGAGGCCGCGAAAACAGAAACGTCGAGCAGCACCGGACGGGCCAGGATAACGAAGGGCAACAGCCACAACACATACTGCGGCGAATAGACCTTGTTGAACACCAGGAAGGCCACCAAAACCAGCAGCGCCACCTGGGCCACCCGGGGACGCCTGGGCGCCGTCAATGTCAGGCCGGCGATGAAAAGGCCGGCCAGCGCCAAGCAGACCGCCTCGGCCACCGACACATTCAATATGTTGAGGCCCAGGTGGTTCAACAGGAACCACAACGAGCCGAAGCCATCATCGACGCCACGCCCGGCGTTGTACGTCCAAAAGAAGGCCCAGCCACTGAAGTTGTGAACCATGACCGGTAAGTCCACCGCCAACCACGCCAGTGCTGCCGCGCCAAGGAACTGGGCAAACGCCTTCAGGCGCCCCGCCCGGATGCACAACAACAACATGACCGGCAGCAACGCCAGCGGATAGAACTTGGCCGCCACAGCCAGACCGATCAGCAACCCGGCGGCGAATGGACGCTTGCGTGACCAAAGCAGCAACCCGAGGCTGGTCAGCGCCACGGCGAACAGATCCCAGTTGATCAGACCCGCCATCATGACCGCCGGTGAACCCGCCAAAAGCAAAGCGTCCCAGGCCCGCACCCTCACACCATTGGTATGCGGTGAGCCGGAATTGCGTCCCATCTGCAAATGGGCCCACACCAGCACACCGAAGCACACCGCCAACATCACGGCGTCGACCGCCCAAAAGATGTTCGCCGCCGCCAGTTTCTGGGCCGAGTCAACAGCCGGCCCGATGGCGGCACCGAGCGCACCCGACAGCCAACGCGCCACCCAGATGAAACCACCAGTCAATGTCGGGTACTCAAGCGGCACCGAGCTCGACGTGCCGGTGAACAAAGCACCACCGCCCCACAGGCTCGGGCGGTTCTGGTAGAGCACCGGGATGTCCGAATAGCACAACCTGACGTAGGTATTCGGAACCTTGCCCACCACCGTTTGCAGGCAGGGCAATTGACGCGCCATCAGGACAAGCCAGGTGAAGATTGCGGCGACAACCGTCCATGGCACCGGGTCGAACCAGCCGCTGCGGGAAATCTCGGCATGCCGGCCAAGGGGCCCGCCGACGCGCCCGGTCCAACCCGACACGTCCAGGCGATCAAGGCCCTGCTTTTTCATGTCGATGTCGGCTGCGTGGGGTTGGCGGTCGGAGGCTCGGTCGTCGGCGGCGCTGTTGTCGGCTCCGTGGTCGGCGGACGGGTCGTCGGCGGATGGGTAGTCGTCTCCGTGGTCGGCACCTGTGTCGGTGTCGGAGCCGTCGACGTCTGGGTTGGCGGCCGCGTGGTCGTGATGGCCGGCGGCAATTCCGTCGGCGTCGGGGTATCGGACGTCTCGGGCGCGGGCGGCGGGGCCGGCTGATCCGTTGGCGTCGCCCCGGCCCCGGCGTTGACGTGAGCAGGCGCCGGGAAGTTTACCTTCGGCAGACCTTGCATCGCCTGTTTCATGTAGTCGGCCCAGGTTTGCGCCGGGTACCCGCTGCCATAGAAAGTGGACGACCCGCGCGGGGCGTAAGGGTTGAGATTGGCCGTGCCCGCCAAGTTGGGGCTGTCGGGCGGGTCGGCCACGTACATGACGGCCGTCGAAATCTGTTGCGTGAAGCCGACGAACCAGGCCGCGCCCACCCCGTTGGTGCCCTGCAAAGCCGCGGTGCCGGTCTTGCCGGCGGCCGGGTAGCCCAGGCTGCGGGCGGCAGTGCCGGTGCCGGCATCGACCACCGACTGCAATGCGTAGGTCAGATCCGAGCAGATATCGGGCTCGATCGTCTGATCCTTGGCCGGGTTGGCCGTGTAGACGACCGCACCGCTGGCGTCCTTCACCTGCAGCACCACATGCGGCGCGATGCGGGTACCCTGGTTGGCGATGGTGGCATAGGCCGCCGCCATGTTCAGCGGTGAGACCGACGCATAGCCCAGCGGAATGGTCGGGCCGGGGTACCAGCTCTGGTCGTCCTGAGCGGGGGCGCCGGCGTCCTCGGCCGCTTGGATCACCTGATTCGGCCCGTCGGGTATCTGCTGCACCAGGTCGACAAAAGCCGTGTTGACCGACTTCTCCGTCGCCGTCAGCAGGTCGATCTGGCCAAGTTGCTCGTTGCCGTCGTTGTATACCGTCGCACCGTTCACCTTGATCGGGTCGCCAGTCAGCAGCGTGTCCAGACCCCACCCGTTGCGCTCACCGGCGATGAAGGCGAAGGCCTTGAAGGTCGAGCCCGTCATTCGTGGTGTCGTCGCCCAGTTCCACGAGCTCGTCACATAGTCGGGGCCGCCATAAAGTGCCAATACCTCACCGGTGTCGACGCCGACGGATGCAATGGCCGCGTGCAACAGGGAAGGATCTTGCGGGGTTTTGGCCTTGGTGGCGGCCGTTTGCGTGAAGCTTTGCGCCGACGAGATAGCGGCTGCCTGCATCGACGCGTCGAAGGTTGTGGTGACCTGAAGCCCGCCACCTTGGATCTGGGCGGACGTGAACCCGTCCGTGGCCAGTTCCGCCTCCACCATCTTGATCAGGAATCCGTTCGGGCCACCATATGTCTGGCTGGTCTGCACCGGCGGGAAGTCGGGCAGGTTGTCCTTGTATGTGGCCTCGTCGGCGGCGCTCAGGGTACCCATCGTCACCATGCCGTCGAGGACGTAGTCGTAGCGCTGGGTGAGGCGGGTTATGTTGGACGGGTCGGCCGGGTCGTACAGCGCCGGACCCTGCAACAGGGACGCCAACACCGCCGCCTGCTGCACCGTCAAATCGGCAGCGTCGACACCGAAATAGGCCTGCGCCGCCGCCTGCACGCCATAGGCGCCGCGACCGAAATAGACGGCGTTCAGATAACCAGCCAGAATCTGCTCCTTGGACATGGCGTTGGTTATCTTTATGGCCAGGACGATCTCTTTGATCTTGCGGCTGATCGTTTGGGCACTGGTCAGATACATCGACTTGATGTACTGCTGGGTGATCGTGGAACCCGACTGCAAGGACTCGCCCCGAACCACATTCAGGGCGGCTCGAACCATGCCGGTGAGCGACACACCCTGGTTCGTCCAGAAGGTGCGGTCTTCGGCCGCCACGACGGCGTCCTTGATGTCCTGCGGCATGGCGCTGTAATCCAGGGGTGTGCGGTTCTGCACCGACAGGGCACCAAGCTCCGTCGTCCCGTCCCGGTAGTAAAGGGTTGTCGTGGCCGTCGTGTAGTCGGCATTGGGGTCGGGCAACTTGACTGTTTCGTAATACAAGATGCTGGCCAACAGGCCCACCAACAGTAACCCGACCAGGGCAATCGCTGCCCAAAGGGCAATCAAACCGGCCTTTTGCCTGCGGGTTTGCTCACGCCACCACTGCTTGAATGGCACCTTTTTGGGGTTGGGTTTCTTCGGGGCCGACGCCCGGCCCTTGGTGGCCGATCCGACCGCCGGTTTGGTGGCCGATTTGCCCGTCGCCGGTGCCGTCCGTTTGGGTGCTGCCCCCGGGGTCGCCGCCGAATTCGCCATCAATCACTCCTCGTCAATCACCAATTGCCAACCCACCCAGGCTACCAGGCGACCTGAAGCCGACCGGCCAAGCCGGCGGGGTCATGGTGAGTTCACAGCGCGTCGCCATCTGGCGCGACCTGCCGTCGTGCGGCAAAATGGATGGCATGGCAAGACTTTTCGGAACTGATGGTGTACGCGGCGCAGCCAACCACACCCCCATGGACGCGACGACAGCGTTCGCGCTCGGCCAGGCTGTGACACATGTGGTGCGCCCCGATGACCGGCCACCGGTGATCGTCGTCGGCAAGGACCCGCGCATTTCGGGCTACATGATCGAGTCGGCGCTGGAGGCCGGCATCACGTCGATGGGCGGCACCTGCTACATGCTGGGCGTGCTGCCCACGCCAGGCATCGCCTACATCACCGAGTCGATGCGCGCCGACGCCGGTTTCGTCGTTTCCGCCAGTCACAACCCGTACACCGACAATGGCATCAAGGTTTTCGCGGGCACCGGCTTCAAGCTTTCCGACGCCGACGAGGACCGCATCGAGGCGCTGATCAAGTCGGGCGACCTGCCGTCCATGGTGCCCGAGCCGGCCAACATGGGCCGCGCCTACCGCCTGGACGACGTCATCGGCCGCTACATCGTCTTCCTCAAGGAGGCCTTCCCCCGCACGCTCAGCCTGGCCGGGGTGAAGATCGTCATGGACGTCGCCAACGGCGCCACATACAAGGTCGCACCGGCCGTCTACCGCGAGTTGGGCGCCGACATCACCGTCATTCACAACGAGCCGGACGGCCGCAACATCAACGAGAATTGCGGCGCAATGCACACCGAGGATCTGCAAAAGGCCGTCGTCGAGACGGGCGCCCAGATCGGGTTCGCATTCGACGGCGACGGAGACCGCCTGATCGCCGTCGACGAATTGGGCAACCAGGTGACGGGCGACCAGATCCTGATGATCAACGCCCTGCAGATGAAGGCAGAGGGACGCCTGGCGGGCGACCTGGTGGTCTCGACGGTCATGAGCAACCTGGGCGTGCGGATCTGCTGCGAAGAGCACGGCATCACCCACCACGCCACCCAGGTGGGTGACCGTTATGTGCTTGAGGCCATGCAGAACCTGGGCGCCGTCATCGGCGGCGAGGATTCGGGCCACATGATCTTCCTGCGGCGTCACACCACCGGCGACGGCATCTTGACGTCGCTGCAATTGATCGCCTGCTTGCTGAAGTCGGGCCAGTCGCTTTCCGAGGCCGCCAAGGTCATGACCGTCTACCCGCAAGAGATGGTCAACGTCGACGTGTCGCGCAAGCCCAACATCAGCTCGATACCAGAAATCACCGAGGCCATCGAGGCGGCCGAGGCGGCATTGGGCGACCGGGGCCGCGTGCTGGTGCGTTATTCGGGCACGCAGAACATGTGCCGCGTCATGGTCGAGGGCCCCGACGCCGTCACCACCGCCACCCTGGCCAACGAGATCGCCGACGTGGTGCGCAAAGCCCTGGGCTGAACTGCAATGGATCGGCCAATCGTCCTTCGCCCGCACGTCACAAGGACGTGGACGACGGTGGTCGACGAGCTTGAGATCGTCGTCACAGCGAAATCAGTGCGCCACTTGCGTCTGGTCGTCCATCCGGACGGACGGGTGCGGGCGTCCGTGCCGCTGCGGGCCAGCCGGCGCACCGTCGACGAGTTCTTGAGCGAGCGGGCCGGCTGGGCCAAAGCCCAGCGCGACCGGATGCTGGCCGCCAGCCCGGCACGGCCGCTGGTGGACGGAAGCACGGTGCTGTTGTGGGGGGACGAGGTGCCACTGCACGTGGTAGGTGGACGCGGCGGCGGGCGTCTGGGTGCGGAGGGGTTCCGTGTGGCTGTGCCCGACCCGACGGACACGGCCGCGATCGCCGCCGCCATTGCCGCGCTGCACCGGCGCGAGGCCAGGGCGGTGCTGCCGGACATCGTCGAGAAATGGGCCGACGAGTTGGGCGCCCACCCCGCCCGGGTGACGCTGCGATCGATGCGGACGCGGTGGGGTTCGTGCACACCGACGACGCGGGCTATCCGCATCAACCCCGAGCTGGCCGCCCGCCACCCCCGCTGCCTGTCGTACGTGGTGCTGCACGAGATTGCGCACCTACTGGAGCCCGGCCATGGCCCCAGGTTCGTAGCCATAATGGACGCCCACCTGCCGAATTGGCGCGCCATCCGCGCCGAGTTGCGCAGCCCGGCCCGCTGATCAGAACATACGAGCGGGGCGCGGCCGAAACCGCGCCCCGCTGGTGGAACCCGAGATGCCGAGCGATCGAGGGGGGATTCGAAAGTGCCCGTCACCTGAGTTCCACGGTCCTCAACCCGTCAAGCGGGGAGGACGACCAAGACCATCTCCTTCAACTCACCAAGGCTCTCGCCCCTAGCCAATTCCTGGGGCTGACGCGCCTGGCCGACAACCAAGGCGAACGCAAACCCGACGTTCCCCAAGAGGCCGGTACATTATTTTCTCCACCAATCACGGTACCACAAGTAGACTTGTTAGTCCCCACCAGTAAAGGAGACTTTGTGGCCGACAGCATGCGCAAGGCCGTCATGAAAGCTTTGACGACCGTCTACGACCCCGAAATCCGGCGCCCTATCACCGACCTCGGCATGGTCGAGGGCGTCGAGGTTGACGGCGGCAAGGTAAGCGTCCACGCGCTGTTGACCGTCGCCGGGTGCCCCCTGCAAGAGACGCTGGCACGCGACATCGAGGCGGCCGCCCGCAGCGTCGCCGGCGTCACGGAAGTGAGCGTGCAACTGGACGTCATGACGGAGGAACAACGGGCCAACATGACGGCACGGCTTCGGCGTTCGGGCGCGTTGCCCGGAGGCCAGCCCGAAGCCCCGCAAAACCCGTTCCAAGACCCGGAGTCGAAGACCAAGGTGCTGGTCATCGCGTCGGGCAAGGGCGGCGTCGGCAAGTCCAGCTTGACGGCCAACCTGGCCGTCGCCCTGGCCGCCCAGGGCAAGAACGTGGGCCTGCTGGACGCCGACGTCTACGGCCACTCGATACCCGCCATGATGGGTATCGCCGACGAGCACCCGACGATGGTGGACGACGTCATCATGCCGGTGGTGGCGCATGGCGTGGCGACGATGAGCCTGGGCCTTATGAAGGAATCCCGCGAACAGGTCATCGCCTGGCGTGGCCCGATGCTCGACCGGGCGCTGTCGCAGATGCTGTCGGACGTGTTCTGGGGCGACCTCGACTACCTGCTGGTAGACCTGCCGCCAGGCACCGGCGACATGCCCATGTCGGTGGCACGGCAGTTGCCCACCGGCCAAGTTTTGGTCGTCACGACGCCGAACGAGGCCGCCTATGAGGTGGCCGAACGGGCCGGCACCCTGGCGAGAATGTTGAACCAACCAGTCATCGGCGTCGTCGAGAACATGAGCTGGCTGGAAACCGTCTGCCCCCACTGCGGCGAAACCCACCGCGTCGACCTGTTCGGCAGCGGCGGCGGCGCAGCGGTGGCCGATGCCCTGACCGCCGGCAGCGGCGACCCCGTCCCCCTGCTGGCCCAGATTCCGCTGGACGTGGCGCTGCGCACCGGCGGTGACGACGGGCGCCCGGTGGTGCTGGAAGACCCCGACTCCCCCGCCGCGCAGGCAATAACCGCCCTCGCCCGCCGATTGGACTAGGTTCAACCACACGCCCCCAGTGATACATACTTGTGCCTGGACATTTTTAAGAAGGAGCCCTCATGAAGTACCGCCTACCCGCCGCTATCGTCGCGCTGGCCCTTGCCGGCACAGCCCTCGTCGGCTGCTCGTCGAGTGGGAGCACCACCGTCGACGGCATCCAAGTCGTCACCCCGGGCACGCTGACCGTCTGCACCAACCCGCCCTACAAGCCCATGGAGTATGTCGACGACACCGGCAATGTGGTCGGCCTGGACATGGATCTCGTTCAATTGGTGGCGGACAAGATGGGCGCCAAGATGGCCATCGTCCAGTCCGATTTCTCGCAGATCACCTCGGGCGCCGTGATGGCCGCCAAGAAGTGCGACCTGGGCGCGTCGTCCATCACCATCACGGACGAGCGCAAGCAAGCCGTCACCTTCTCAGTCCCCTACTTCAAGGCCACCCAGGCCCTGGCTATCAAGGCCGACTCCGGCATCACCGGTCTTGCCGATCTCAAGGGTAAGAAGCTGGCCGTACAAGACGCCACCACCGGCGCCGACTACGCCAATGCCCATTCCCAGCAGTACGGCTACACCGTGGTCACCTATGAAGATTCCGGGGTTGCGTTGAACGCTGTTCTGGCCGGCACCAACGACGCCGCCCTCATCGACAACGCCGTTGTTTACGACTTCGTCAAGGACAACCCGTCGACCGCAGTCGCCACCGAGTTCCAGACCGGCGAACTCTATGGCATGGTCGCGTCGCAGGACGCCAACGGGCAGGCCCTGATCGCCATCGTCAACCAGGCTTTGACGACGGCCAACAGCGACGGCACCTACCTGAAGCTGTATCAGAAGTGGATCGACCCGACGTCGACCACCGCCGCGCTGCCGACGGCCGCGGACGCATCGCCGGCGCCTGACGACACTTCCAGCCCGGCTGGTGCTACCGACCAACAGTCTGCGGCCATCAACGCCGCGAACTCGGCCGCCAGCGCTGCTGCCAGCGCGGCAGCCAGCGCGGCAGCCACACCGTCCAACTGACTGACAACTCTGACAACCCAGAAAGGTATCGACAAGGCGGGACGTGAGCAATCAACCCTTATCGCCGAGGCAAAAAGCCCAGCGGGTGCGAATCGCGCAATACGCGGTGTTCGTCGTCGTCGTGGTGGTGATTCTGCTGTTGGCCAACTGGCCGCAAATCGGTAGCGTCTTCGTGCGACCGTCGATGATCGACGTCACCGTCACGCGCATGGTGGTGTTGGCGCCCGGCGGATCCGCCCACATGCCGGGGCTTCTGCTGGCACTGTTGAACACGCTGGCTTACAGCGCCGGAGCCTTCATCATCGGCCTGCTGATGGGCACCGTCCTGGCGCTGATGAAGCTGTCGCAGGTGGCGCCCTACCGCTGGGTGGCCACCCTGTACACCGAGGTGTTCCGGGGCCTGCCGGCGCTGGTCGTGCTGTTGATGTTCGGCCTGATGCCGCTGGCCTTCCCCGGACTGGTTCTGCCACTCGACCCCTACGGGACGGTTTGGACAGGCCTCGGCATGGTGTACGCCGCCTACATGAGCGAGACGATCCGGGCCGGCATCCAGGCCGTGCCCAAAGGGCAGGTCGAAGCGGCCCGCACGCTGGGCATGCCGCAGGGCATGGCCATGCGGCGCATCATCCTGCCGCAGGCCTTCCGCATCATCATGCCGCCGCTGACGAACGACCTGATCGCCCTGGTCAAGGATTCGTCGCTGGTGTACATCCTGGGGCTGTCGGCACAGGGTTTCGAGTTGACGAAGTACGGCCGCGATTTGGCCAACACCAACGCGAACCTGACGCCGCTGGTCCTGGCCGGCCTTTGCTACCTGATCATCACGGTGCCGCTGGGCTACCTGGTGCGACGCATGGAGGCCAAGGCCCACGCCCAAGGAGGCAACAAATGACCGACGGTCAAGCCCCACAGATGGTCATGGTGCAGGATTTGCACAAGAGCTTCGGCGATCTGGAAGTGCTGAAAGGCGTCTCGCTGACGGTGGCACCCGGCGATGTTTTGTGCATCATCGGCCCGTCCGGTTCGGGCAAATCGACGCTACTGCGCTGCCTCAACCAGCTTGAGGTGCCCACCAGCGGTGACGTCTGGGTGAACGGCACCAAGCTGACCGACCCGGACGTCGACATCGACGCGGAGCGGGCCCGCATGGGCATGGTGTTCCAAAGCTTCAACCTGTTCCCCCACCTGAACGCCCTGCAGAACTGCATGCCCGGGCAGACGGCCGTCCTGAAGCGTTCCCCGGACGACGCCAAGAAGTTGGCCGAGGCCAACCTCAACCGGGTGGGCTTGTCGGACCGCATGGACTACTACCCGGCGCAGCTTTCCGGCGGGCAGCAACAACGCGTCGCGATCGCCCGGGCACTGTCGATGGATCCCCTTCTGATGCTGTTCGACGAGCCAACCTCGGCACTCGACCCGGAACTCGTCGGCGACGTGCTTTCCGTCATGCGTCAACTGGCCGACGACGGTATGACCATGCTGGTCGTCACCCACGAGATGGCCTTCGCCCGCGACGTCGCCGACCGCGTCATCTTCATGGACGACGGCCAAATCGTCGAGGAGGGCCCGCCCAGCCAAGTGATCGCCGCACCGAAAGAGGAGCGCACGCAGGTGTTCCTGCAGCGTGTGCTCGACCCGACGCACGTGCGCGAAATCGGCGAGTTGGAACCTGACGACGTCGCCCCGGCCTGGAAGTCCAACCGCTAGTGGCGGCGCATCCGCTGGACGAGATCGCCCTGGCCGTCGATGCTGCCACCCGCGCCGTCGCCCAGGTGATGGAACCCACACCTCTGCAACGTGACGCTCGCCTGAGTGAACTGACGGGCGCGGATGTCTGGCTGAAACGCGAGGATCTTTCGCCGGTGCGCAGCTACAAATTGCGCGGCGCCTACACGCTGATGAGCGCGCTGACAACCAAGCACCGACGTGCCGGCGTCATTGCGGCTTCGGCCGGCAACCACGCGCAGGGGGTGGCATTCGCCTGCGCCGCATTGGGCATCGACGGCGAGATCGTCGTGCCGTCGACCACACCCCGCCAGAAACGCGACCGTATCGCGGCGCTGGGCGGGCGTCACGTCAAGATCCTGGTGGCCGGCGAAACATACGACGCGTCATCCGCGATCGCCGCCGAGCTGGCGGTTGGGCACGGGCGCACCCTGGTGCCGGCCTTCGACCACCCGGCGACGATCGCCGGCCAGGGGACGGTGGCCGCCGAGGTTGTGGCCCAGCTGGACGGTAAGGCGCCCGATGTAATGGTGCTGCCGGTCGGCGGTGGCGGGTTGCTGGCCGGGTGCGGCGCGTGGCTGAGCGTCAACAGCCGCCACACCCATATCGTCGGCGTCGAACCCGCTGGGGCCGCCTGCATGATCGCCGCGTTGGCGGCCGGCCAGCCCGTCGCGTTGCCCCGCGTGGAAACCTTCGCCGACGGTGCGGCCGTCGGCCGTGCCGGCAATGTCACCTACCCGCTGGTGGCGGCTATCAAGCCGGAGATGCTGGCCGTCCCCGAGGGCCAGGTTTGCTCCGAGATGCTCGATTTGTACCACAGCGAGGGCGTCATCGCCGAACCGGCCGGGGCCTTGGCAACAAGCGTCCTGCGCCGCGGCCCGCGCGACGTGGTGCTGGACGTTTCACCTGGTCAAACCGTGGTTTGCGTGGTCTCCGGCGGCAACAACGACATCTCGCGCTACTCCGAGATCATCGAGCGTTCGCTGGTCTTCGAGGGTCGCAAACAATACCTGCTGGTGACCTTCCCGCAGGAGCCGGGCGCGCTGCGCCGCTTCCTCGACGAGGTGCTGGGCGAGGGTGACGACATCGTCTTGTTCGAATACACCAAGAAGTCGAACCGCGAGACCGGGCCGGCCCTGGTGGGCATCGAATTGGGCAACCCGGACGATTTCCCCTCGCTGCTGGCGCGCCTGGACGCCACGCCGATCAAGGCCGAGGTCGTCGACCCCACCAGCACCCTGTACCGGTACTTGGTCTAGGCGAAGGCCGCGCCCTTGCCGGACTGGCGAAGCCGCAGCCGGAAGTAGGCCAGAACGGCCACCAGAATCAGCATCAGACCCTGTATGCCGACGGCCAACAGCCAATGGTGAACGGTGTGATACCACAAACTGTCCGGCTGGCCGACCGGGCCCAATAACGTCCGCAGATCGATCGTCGAAGCGCCGGCTGCGAAACCCCAACGCGCGGGGAATATGGCCGACAACTGGCTCAAGCCCGCCCGCCCGGTGATCGGCACCAAGCCGCCCGACATCACCAACTGCGTCATCGTCAACACCACCAACAGCGGCATGACCTGTTCGGAGGACCGGGCCAGCGACGACACCAACAGCCCGAGCGTCATCGAGACGGCCGCCACCAACGCGATGTCGAGCGTCAGCTCCACCGACCCGGAGGGCAGCACCGAGCCATGCCCGGGGTGTGGTTTCGCCAACAACACGATGCCCACCAGGATGATCGCCTGCACCAGGGCGGCCAAGCCGAACACCACCAGTTTGGAGATCAGGTAGGAACTTGGCGCCACACCGGCCGACCTCTCGCGCACGAAGATCGGACGCTCGCCAACCAGGTCGCGCACGGTCAACGAGGCTCCCATGAAGCAGGCGCCGAGCACCAGCAGCATCAGCAACTGGTTGGGTTCGGTGGACGGTGCTTTACCCGGATCCAGGGGCGCCGGCGTCCCGAAGCCGTTCGACCCGGGCACGACCAGCGCCAACACACCCAGCGCCACCGGCATGGCGGCAAGGAAGATGAAGTAGCCGATATCGGCGATGATCAGTCGCGTCTGTCGGCGCATCAAGGTGAAGGCCTGGCGGATCGCCTCACGCCGTCTCGTGGCAGCCGGGGCCAGTGGCAGCGTCGAAGTCGACGCCACGTGGCTTTGACTGGCGGCCGCGCCGTTCTCGATCTCGGCGATCTCGGCGACGGTGTGGCCAGACCTCTGCAAGTACTTGTGCCAATACTGGGACGGCTCATCCACCACCGATTGAAAAACGGTGGCCCAATCGTCGGTGCCGAAAATCGCCTTGATACCGGTTGGCGGGCCCAGATATGACGGCAACCCGCCGGGCGCCAGCAGCAGCACCTGATCCGTCAGGCCCAGATAGGCCAACGAGTGGGTGACCACCACCACGATTCGCCCGCCCCGGGCCAACTCCTTCAGCATCTCCATGACCTGACGGTCCAGTGCCGGGTCCAGGCCCGAGGTCGGCTCGTCCAGCACCAACAGCGTCGGCGACGTCAGCAGCTCGACAGCGACGGACACGCGCTTGCGCTGCCCGCCCGACAATTTGTCGACCCGCAGCCCCGCCCGCTCGGCCAGCCCCAACTCCTGCATGACGCGGTTGCATACGGCCTCACGCTCGGCTTTGCTGGTGTCCGGCGGCAGTCGCAGTTCGGCCGAATAGTTCAGCGCCTGGCGCACGGTCAGCTGGCCGTGAACCACGTCGTCCTGCGGCACGAAACCGATGCGCGAGCGCAGCGCCGCATAGTTGGCATGCAGGTCGTGGCCGGCGAAAACCACCTGGCCGGTGGACGGGCTGGTCAACCCGGTGAGCAATCGCCCAAGCGTCGTCTTGCCGGCCCCGGACGGCCCGATCAGGGCCGTCAAGGTGTTGGGGGCCGCCCTCAAGTCGATGTCGTGCAGCAGACGCACATTGTTGCCGACGGTGAAATCGACGCCGCTGACGACGAGGTCACCGCTGCCCTCGCCCTGCGTCGGCAGATGCACCAGATCGCCGCCGCGAATCACCAGATCGGTGTTGCCGATGGTCACGATGTCGCCCTCGCGCAACACCACCATCTGAACGGACCGGCCGTTGACCTGAGTGCCGTTGAGCGACCCGAGGTCGTGCAGCACCAGATCGCCATCAGGCGTCAGCCGCAATTCGGCATGACGACGCGACGCCAGCACGTCGTCGATCACATAGGTGCTGTCGGGCGCCCGGCCCAGATAGAAGACGCGGTCACCTTCCTGTGACGTCTGACCGCCGACCAGGTTCACCACGACAGGCATCGCGGCCATCGGCGGCTCCATGATCGACGACCGCAACACGGTGCCGCCGGCCTCCCCCAAGCCGGCGCTGCCGAAGTCGCCGCTGCCAGGACGGGCGCCGGAAGTCTGCAACGTCAGAACCACCCCGTCGGGGTCGCCCAGATTCAGACGCAGGTCGCCGTCCACCGTCAAGCTGGTGACAGGGCGCCCGGAGCTGAAAGTGCCATTGGTCGACCCGGCGTCATTGACCTGCCAGTGGCCCTGAAACCAGGTGATATCCAAATGGTGCCCGGAAACATATGGGTCGAGCACCTGCAGCGTCTGCCCGAGGTTCCGGCCCACCGAGACGGTTTGCCCGGGCGACGCGTCGACGGTGTGCCCGTCCGGGCCCGTGACACGAAGTTGAAGACCGGGGCTCGGCGCAGCGGCCTGAGCAGGCGCAGGGGCGACGGCAGGCGCGGGAATGGCAACTGGCGCGGGGGCGGGGGCAGCAGGCGCGGGGGCGGCGGGCGCGGGGGCAGCGACCGGTAAACCACGACGCGCCGCCACGGCGGCGCTGATGGCTGGGTCGCCCAAGCCGTCCAACCAGGTCAGCAGATCCGGGTAAACATTTCTGTGCGAGGCCACCTGGCAGCGCAACTCCGGAAAATCCCGGGCGATGGTCGCCAAGTCGGCAGCGGGCAGGCCGGCGTTGGCCAATGCCGCTCTGGCTTGGACAGATGTTGCGTACTGCACCACGCCCCCTGATCTGGAAAGGACAGTTTTCTGCAATAACCTTATGGACTGTCGACAACCCTGTCTATGGGGAGTTCTCCCCATAGACTCGGCCTCGGCGGTCGGCGAGAATGGCTCCCGAACCGCGCGAGTGTAAAATCGGACGGATAGGGAAGCGCTGATTGATGCTGCGCTTCCTCAAGGGGCGGTGGTCAGTTGGGATGTCCACCGGGAACTGGAACAGACTTGAGGAGAAAACCCACATGGATGTGGCTGTCGGTGCTCTGACTGATGTCGGGCGCGTGCGCTCGCATAACGAGGACGCCTACTTCACCGGCGAACAGATCTGGGCGGTGGCCGACGGCATGGGCGGCCAAGCGGCCGGCGAGGTGGCAAGCAGCATCGTCGTCGACCATCTACGGGCGGCCGACGCCGCCGGTGTGCTGACAGCCGACGACCTGAGCCCTTTGATCGCCGCCATCAACCAGGCAATCCTGGACTATGCCGAAGCCGATCCGACAGCCGCCGGGCTCGGCTCGACGGTCGCCGGCATCGCGTCCATCGCGGTCGACGAGGTCGCCCACTGGAGCGTCTTCAATGTCGGCGACTCGCGCGTGTACCGTTTCGCCGACGGTCAACTGGTCAGCCAGACCAAAGATCACAACGAGGTCACCGAGCTGATCGACGCCGGCCAGCTCGACCCGGCCGACGCGGCCGATCACCCCAGCCGGTTCGTCCTGACCCGTGCCCTCGGCTCGAACCCTGCCCCCCGCGCGGATATCCGGCTGCTGCCCCAGGGCGGCGACGAAACCTTCCTTATCTGCTCGGACGGGTTGACGTCCGAGGTTGCCGACGAGGCCATCGAAACCGTGCTGGCCACCTGCCCCGAACCCAAGCAAGCCGTTGAACGGCTGATCGATCTGGCACTCATGCACGGGGCCCAGGACAACGTCACTGCCGTCGTCCTAGCCGTCCATCAACATGACGATGATGCGCGGTTGAACGATCAATCCGCCGAGACCACCATTCCACGGCCCGATATCGAGGAATTATCATGACACCAACCCCCAACCCACGTCACGCGGCCTTCTCCTATGCGCCCGGCACCCTGACCGCCGTGGTGGTGTGGCCGATCGGGGTACTCGTCGATCGGCCGATCGACGACGCCCAAAACGCACAGCTCTACGCGGCGCTGACCCAGAACGCGACGCCAGAGACCGCCATGGACGCCATGGCTGCCCAAGGGATGGCCAACATGGCAGACTTCGGCATCATAGCCGCCTACGGCACCGATGCCCGAGTCGTCGTCCATGGCGGTATCGTCGCCGACCTGGCCGATAATGACGATCCACTTACGGGCTCGGGCATCCTGAGCGAAAAGACTGTGCCGGTACCCACCGCCCCGCTTCTGCGAACCGCCGCGCCGATCGAAAACAGCGGCAACTCACCGATCGGCAACGGCATTGTTCCGGCCGCCTGGTTGTCCCTGGACGAAGTGCCGGCCGCCGGAAAACCGAACCATGCCGACCTTTCGGCCCGAACCGGCGACCAGATGCCCTCCGCCGACAAGGTGAAACGCGCCGTCGGCGACCCGGCAGGCGAAGCACCGCCGCCTCCGCCGCCTGGCCCTGTGCCGGCGCCGCCCAGCTTGGGGGCCACCCAAATGGCTCCGTCCACAATGTCGTTGGCCAGTGCCGACCAGCCGCCCGCCCAGAACGAGTCGAGACCCTTCATCGACTCCTTCAATTGGGCAGGTGGGGCCGCCCCGGTGCCCGCGCCGGCATCCTCGGTACCACCGCCACCACCAGACCCGTCATCCGTACCCCCACCACCGCCGCCGGACCCGTCATCCGTACCACCACCGCCACCACCAGACCCATCCTCGGTACCCCCACCACCGCCACCAGACCCGTCATCCGTACCACCGCCACCGCCACCAGACTTCGACGCCCACTCCGACGGCAGCGACCTCGGCGGCCACACCATCCGTCGCCCGGTGGCGACCAGCACCGGCGATATTGTGGCGGCCGTGTATTGCCCGGCCGGCCATCTCAACCCACCCTTCGCCGATCTGTGCCGCGTCTGCCAGGCCCCCATCGCGCCGCAACAACCAGTCCAGGTGCCGCGCCCGCCCCTGGGCGTGCTCAAGCTTTCGAACAACCTGGTGCTGAAACTCGACCGCGGCGCCGTCCTGGGGCGAAACCCGCGGGTTATCCCCGGCGAACCCGGGCCGCAACCCAACCTGGTGCGACTGAACGACCCGAACAAGGACATCTCGAGCGCCCACCTGGAGGTTCGCCTGGAGGGTTGGTACGTCACCGTCCGCGACCTGGGATCGACCAACGGCACGCAGGTCATCCTGCCGGGCCATGCCCCGGTGACGCTGCGTCCCAATGAGCCGATGACGCTGGAGCCCGGCGCCCGCGTCGTACTGGCCCAGGTGTTCAACTTCGTCTACGAGGCCGCTTAGGAGGCGAACCCAAATGGCACAGATGGCACACCCCCAGATACCTGGCCTGGTCTACCAGAAGGATCTCGGCACCGGCGGGTTCGCCGACGTCTACCTGTACCAACGCCAATCACCGGAACGCCC